>BNJS01003240.1_pt1 | contig 37593 bp, 48 predicted proteins | sample 8540461 | NCBI WGS metagenome assembly BNJS01 (sample SAMD00202454, study PRJDB9452) | human saliva metagenome | isolation source: human saliva | place: Japan
ATGGAAGTTACGCATTACATAACCCATGTCCGTCGCCCAAATCGCGATTTGCTGATTACCGCCCCTTGCCCCGCTGATTTGGGGCAGCACTATCTGTCAATACTGAATTTCTGCCGCCAACCGCCCGCTTCACCGGCCGCGCTGATCCGCGTGCTGCCCGCCGGTTTGTTGCTGCTGGCTCACACCCGCCGCGCGCCCGCACGCGCGAATGGGCGCGGCAGTGGTACCGGGTTGCGTAAGCTCAATATCGGCCTGTTTCAGGCCATGCTGTTTGTTTCCGCCTACCGCTGCTCGCCGGGCGGTTGGCGGTCATTGCCCGCTCGACGCAGACGCTGATGATTCTGGCATATTGGCTGATCAGAAAACATGCCGCCCAAAAGCCGCATGGGCTGGGCGGCGGCGGGGGTGGCGGCATCGCGCCGATGGTGCTGCCGCAGGCGCGGCTTGACGGCTGGGGCATGGCGGCGGTGCTCACCGGCGCGGCGGGCATGGCGCTGGCGTGTATCTGTCGAAACACTGGCGCATTTCGTTGAACGCGCTGGCCTTTACCGGCTGGTAGTTATTGTTTGGCGACTGTTTCGCTGCCCGCCGCCCTGTTGTTGGAAACGCCGCCCGGACATCACGCTGACGGCAGCCAATATCGGTGGTTATTCTATCTGAGTCGTTTGGCGTTGTTGGCTCACGCGCTGTATTTTCGCGGCATCGCTGTTGCCGCCCGTCGTGGCTTTTCGTTTCGCCCTGCTCAGCCCCGTGTGCGCCTTTGTAATTGGCTGGCTGTTTTGGGCAGAGCATGACGCTAAATCGTTTTGGCTTTGCGCTGGCGCGCTGGCATCGATTTTCGGCGTGCAAAGGCGATGCGCCAGGCATAGGCAGTTTCGAGGTAGGTGCGCAGCCTGAAAACCGGAAAATCGGGTTTCAGGCTGCTTTTTTACGGCGTTTTATCGCTGGCTTCTGCGCAGAAACGAATGCTGCAGCAGTTTGATGGTTTCTGTCTACGCGCGCATCGGCCAGATAGTAGTGAGCAGAGCCGTCAGGGTGCTTGGTTTCACAGGCTACCAGCCCGCTTCGCGCAGCAGGGCCAGGTAGGGCGCGGTCGCCCGGGTGGCAGGCCGGTAAGCTGCGAAAGTTCGGTAACGTTGCGTTGCGCTTCGTGCAGGTTGCACGGCACGGCCAGGTTGGGATTGGCCAGCAGTCAAAAAAGGCGGGTGCCTTCAGGGGGATTTTCGATGCTCATTTTGGCGGGCTTACGGTGTTTGTTTTAAAGATGTTTCAGACTGGCCCATGTGATGAAACAGCGTCTGAATATAATAAGTATAACAGATTCGAACGCTGCAAAATCTTGTGCCGTCAGTCTCGCCTGCGCGCGGGAATGACGTTGGGGAATTGAAATCTTGTAAAGGTTTCCAGATTGTACCAGCTTTGCTTCAAGCCCGATTCCACGGCATCCGGGCGTCAGCAGTTTGGCCATGCTGCAAAATCCGGTCAGCCCCCGCCGAGCAGTCCCGCGCCCACCAGCAGCGCGCGCGAGCAGGTAAAAACACGGGAGAAACCGGCGCCGCCGATAACGCTACAACACCAGTGAACTGGCGCCAATCTGTACCCGCCGCATCATATCCAGCGGCGCGCTGCGGTCGGTGACGGTGGCAGGCTGAAGTTTTTCCATGCCTGCAGACCGCCGTCCAAAATATAGGCCGTGCGCCCGCCTGTTGCCGTTGCCAGCGTTGCCGCTGCTCGCGCGGGTGCGCATGCCCGACAGGTACGGAACACCAATATATCGGCATTGGCGGCAGACGGCAGTTTTTCTGCCAACCTATCGGCGCGATGCACAGCGCTTGCTCGTTGAGCTTTTATCTAGCAGTATGACTGTCAAATGCCTCGCAATTGTGGTGATTGCATGTTTTTCCACACGCACTTACGCTACCATAGCATAGGTAGTGGAGAGCGTGTCGTGCTTTCTGGCGTGTTTAGCGGAACCGTTGCACCAAGCGATCGCCCCAGGTAAGCCGCCACTTGCATCGGCTTTGCCGAGGCGAGGAGGTGGCAGCCTCAAGCTTGTCAGAGATGGCTACCGTTTTGACGCCGCGCACGATATTGCTCGAGTGTTGCGCCGAGGGTCTTAACAGCGTGGTTAATCGTCGCGTGCGTCGTATGGAGCCGCTTTGGCAACAGTCGTGCAGAGCAGATATCTGCGTGCGGTGAGTCAAAGAGCCCTTTCGCGCGCCCAGTTCTCGATCCTCCGCTGGTCGGTGGGCGAGTAGTGCGGCATGACAGCCCAGCAGCCTTGTGGCACCTCTCGCCGTGGATACTGGCAGCCAGCACCGTTAAGCCTCATTAGACGATACGCCGGCACTGTATTGCCGCCAATGCTGCTTCTGGCAACGCCGTTAAGCTGCGCGACATCCCGCGGTGGGGTAGACCGAAGGCGTTCGGCAAGGGTCGCTACTTGGCGTGGCGTGAGGAGATGCTGCAACCCTGCACCACGCTGCGGTGGCGATTTTAAGCCAAGTTTTCTTTTGACGGAATGACAGGATCATCCAGAGCTTTCTCGACAGTCAGTGGTGCAACCCTGGGCCTCCGGCGGCGCGGGTGGATAGTTACTGCCAGCGAGCGCCGGGTCTGGAGCTGCAGCGGTGCCGCTGCTCCATCTCTTAGCCTCGGTGATGCGCGCCCGGCATCGGGCATAATCGGATGAGTGAGTGCATCAACCATGCTTGGCTGCAAAGCGCTGGGCCATGAGGGGAGCCCTAGCTGGCAGGCTGCGCCTTGCTTGGATGAGAGCGAGCACCTTCTCCTTTGTGCAGCCTTCAAGCGATCCTGCTGCTCAGGACGACATTGCTGCGTCGCGTGCGCATCGAACACAAGCGTGATATCAGGCAGATAGCCACCGTCCGGCCCAGTTGCTGCACTGGACGCGGCGGCATTGCTATCATGTAGCGAGCGGGGTTGACTGATGCTTCTGTGTCGCTATGCCTGCAGAAGAGATAGATGCATCACGCGTGTCATAGCCAAGGTCATTTGCAAGCAAAAGGCCACAGGATACTGGCGGTCTTTCTCCAGCTGCAGCCGCCCGCTCATTGTCGCGCGCGAGTGCCGGGAGGTAGGACGATGTGCGATGTTCCACAACAGAGTCGTGCATTATACATGATCGATTGCAGCTTTGTCGAATAATATGACTGAGCGGTAGCGCGTTACACCAAAACGTGGTGGCACGACACGAGTACTCGATCTTTCCAAAGAGACATACCATTACGCAAAAATACGAGGTACCATGCAGGCAGACCAATCATCAGCTCAGTCATCTGACAAGCCCACGCGATTGACGGCGCAGCACGTCTTGTCCTCGCCCATTAATGCACTCCGCAAACCCCCGGCCAATGAGCGTATGATGTGTACGGAGCAGTCCTCGTCCAAGAATTTGCTGGCAGCTCGTTAAGCCACGTGAGCAAGAGCCGCAGACGGGCACGAGCAGTGTATGCACTACGATGCATCGTACGCCACTGCTTGCTGCTAACAGAAAAATGACGTTGTAAACGTCGGTGGCGAGTAGCTCCAGTCATCGATGTGATTCACCAATCACCAGCAGACGCAAAGTGCCGCACTACTCACGACGAATACTGTGCAGCCGCAGCGGCTCTGCTGGCCGGACCGATGTAACGGCACACAGGGTCATCTCACTGGTACGATGTGGAAGGGTTTTGCTCCACAAAACACCAGCTTCTGCGTGGGAGCACGTTAGTATCAACCTCAACGAGGAAGACAAGACAATCATGTTTGTCCCGCGCGAGCAAACTGCGTACTGTCTGATGGTGCTCAGCTGCCCGCGCAGCACGATTCGTCCCTATCCTGGCTCGATCCATTGCTTGGAGTGAGCTACATGAGGAGTGTTATTACTCTCTCCAGAGCAATTCACCGCCTGGATCGATCGCATCCGCATCAGCCATGGTCATTTCGTCTTTGCAGCAGCTTTGATACTACAAATGCAGAGCCACGGTTACAGCTCATGAGCAAGAGGAAAATACCTGGTGGTATTATGATGGGCCGTTGCGCGTTATGGTGTCGAGCGAAGGTGGTGCTGTATCGATGGTCGCCGGGCGTCGGCCAATGAAACCACCCACGGCAGCCTGTCTTGGATCTCATCGCTGGCCACGCGCAGGTTGGGAAGGGAAGCCTGGGCGAGCTTTTGCAGACGAGAGGTGGATGAAGCCGAGCATGCCGCAGAAGGTCTCGCTCATCTCAACCGTCTGGATGACTGACCAAGATAGTACCATCACTCTGTGCAGAGTACAGATGTTTCATACACTCATCGATGCTGCTGCTCAGTCGTAGGTGCCCTATGATGTCAGTGACAGAATCAAAAGTGATAGTAAGGTACCCCATAAGATATAGACAACAGTACAAGGATGATATATGAAGAAAACAATCATCACAACACAAAAGCCCAGCAGTCATTGGAGAGTCCCGCCAGCGCTTATTGAGTGGATTGATGCGATCAGAGCTATGCCATGGTCATCAGCTTGGTCTGAGATAGCGGCACTGGTCTCTTCTGTATGATGTAGCGCAAAGCTGGATGACGAGAGAAATGAAGAATATTCGTTTGTTTTTGAAGATGCTATCATACACAGTCAATGTTCAATGTGATGACGACGAAAGCTGCTATAGTATCACGCGTACCGTCGCTCAAGCAAAGAACGTTGCAGCGCAAATCCTAGCGACGAATACCTCCCAAGCAGCCCATGCCGCGGGGGCAAACCAAAGGAGTATAAGGCGATTACGGCAAATGGGTCACTATGAACCGCGTGAGCCAGTACATGTATCATGGCGATTTTTTTCTCATCAAGGATGAGATTTTTGTGTTGAGATATCGATATCACACAGCAAACATGCACGTGATTGATTTTAGCCCAGTAGACACAAAAGCAAGCAGTGGGACATCAAGGCACGTCGTTGCATGTTGAGAAGAATCTTCCACGCAGCAGTCACCACTGCACATGACAGACGTGGTTGGTAGCACTGAGCTGGTTTCATGGCATTGCCATGGCCATTGTTTGAATATGAGCTTGAAGCCAAAAGATCATCGCTGGGATGGGAGGTGGCGAGATGCTGATAGTGACTGGGCAAAGGATGTCTTGCCGTACAAAGCGGAGTACGAGGATAATGCAGAGAAAAAGGCTCCGTACGTCATCTGGACTCATACCGTTTCGTCACAGACGCACGCAAAATGAGATATCGGTCTGTTTGCCTAGTATCGTCAGCAGGACCAATAAGGCGTCGCGACACCAACAATCAAGTCGCTTGATCTTATCGCTGTTGGCAGTGGAGGCTACCAACTGGTAGCTATTACCTTGGCGTGGACCAGCAACCCTTGACGATAACGACTCATGGACTGCGTTCGAGTTACGTCTTGTATACAATCATCACCGTAGACACCGGAGCAGCAGCGTCATCCGAATGAACGACCCATATGGTGTCGTGCGCCTCCAGCAGCACCCTCCAGCAATCCAGCGCGGCTCATCGCTACGGGACATGTGAAGAGGAGCTCTACCAAAACGCTACTGTGGATCAACGTGCAGCACTACGCCAATACACACATTGCTGTTTGATGAGTGATGGAAGCAGAGCTCCGGCGGGGAATACTATGCTACCAAGTTTGCCGGCCGAGGAACTGAATGCCCAGCAACAGAGATGGTGATTAGCATGGCGTGACCTCTTCTGCGGAGGCAGAAAAGGATCAACCTGACGCGTGGCTTCGTCAGAGGATGATGAGGCGTTTCGCTTGGAGTGTCGATACTGCCACAATCGGCTCGCACGAGCTGCCAGTGCGGCAGCCCATGGTGTGTGTGGATCGGGCTACACGTGATAGCAGCCAGGCTGTGAGCGAGCCAAGCCGCGCCTTCGGCGGCGACAGCACGCACCCGAGAGATTGAGAGGGATAGCTGGTGGCTGTGGCGAAAGGAGTTACACTGATCCTGGTCAGCTCTCTGTGCCAGCGATCATTTACTGCACGCTGGTGTGCGCAGTGTCCAATCTGCATCCCGATCATGAAGCGGTTTATCGCCAGTATGGCGAGAGAAGTTCTCCACACGCGATCTCAAGTACGCAAAGTCTCAGGGATTATGGCCTCTCATCCCGTCTCGAGAGCGATGTGTTAGGTGGTTTTATGGTATCGGGTCGCTATCGTGACCCATATGACAAACATGAGGCAGTATTAGATGCTATTCGACAGGAGCTTGATTGGGAGATGTACGCAGCCAGGATGTGTCAATGTCACGTTATTCACCTTGTATCTCCAGCGCAGCACCGTCGAAGCATTATTTGCGAAGACAAGCGGAATGTGATGAACCTGTCCGTTGATGGGCTATCACCTGCTGGGGCGCAGGCGTCTCTATGCCACTGTACTGAGTATGGCGCGACCGTCTGGGGGTGGAAGCCAGACTCATCGTACAGTACACCCCGGCAAAATATGCGCTCACATGGTGCCGTCATATGTGTGAAGGATAAGCAGATTATTCGTGGAGTCTTGCACGCTGTGGCATCAGTAAAACGGAACAGCAGCAGAGCAGTCTCCTATAACACCCTTAATATACAACAAGTTGCACAAGCGCAATACCATGACTACAGCGACCCCACGCAGTTTTGTCAATATAATCAATTGGTTTAACGACCTGACGAGAAGCCATCAATGAGGCCAAACTTCACAGCGGTGAGCAACAAACGTGTTTTGGATGGTATAGTCATCGAATTACCGAGAGTCGGGCTTTCAGCTTTGGTGTGCTGGCTGCAGATCGATTGGCCAGATGAAGACTAACCCTGATGAACATACCCTTTCGTTCACATTCCAACCGCCAGATGGTATGAGTGCTCGATGATGTCCATACACTATGGCAGACGTATGTTGAGGCGGGTAATCGCGCATGGGGCACGGCGCAGCTGCAACGAGATGGTGACATCGCGCAATGGATTATGCCATCTCGGGATATGCCATCGTATAAGCGTCTGACGCTGGCATCAGGCCACCGACCAGAAGCAGATCATACCGTGGAGCTTGTTCTCAGAGTCCATCTTGTATGCAACGTTTGAGGTTGTGTGGTATGAGTGGCATAATCCAGCGTTAGATACAACGCTCGCAAGCGACACATCGCTAACTGCTGACTTTGTTTACCCAACATGGGAGGCGTTTGAGGATGCGTTATATCAGACACTGCAGTCGTTTTGCACGCAGTCGCGGCAGTATGCCACGATGGTAGATGATGCAATGGAAAGCTGGAAACAACGGACTGCCATACGACTTGAAAGGCCTAGGGGTGGTTGATGACGCGCATGTAGTCATCTCATTTGATGGATGTACAAGACGAACTGGCTGCTCAACTAACAAATGATGAGCAACAACAATTATGCGCACTTGGATTCAGAAAAGGTAAGTATGATCTAGAGTGCCGTGCCAGAGAGCCGCTTCTGACCAAGCACTGCGTGCAGCAGCCCATGGTTGTGTCGTGCGTTTACGCGATATAAGCGGCATTACGTCGCCAGTCGACATGCTTAATTGGACGTGGCAACTGCCACGAGCTTGAGCCTGCAAGTCGTCAGCTTGCTACTACTCAGCTCGATAGCGGCCAACCGTATATGATCAATTTTGATCTTGCCCGTCTTGGGGTGCAGCAGCATAACGCACAAGGTGCGCCTGGTTTTCGCACATACTGGCTCATGAAAAAGCAGTTCGATGCCAAAATGGGTATATCCCACCCCAGAGCAATATACTGCTCAAGTCAATCGTATTTTGAGCCAGGTGTGGCCGCTATCCATGGAGCAGTTTGATGACGCGATGCGACAGCAGGGCTGGCGGATAATGAGCATAATGCCCCATATGAAGGCGGTACGGTGGTATCATGATGGGGCGCTGTCGATGCAAGTGTCTAGTCATAAGGGTACTATCACTCAGGTGACGATATGTTTTGCAAGTCAGTTACCCGTCATGGATTGTCTCGGCCTTTATCGTTGCTATGCGCAGGCTGGGCGCGCAGCGTGGGGTGAACCAGTCGATGGTGATAATGCAGGTGAGATTGAACACATCACAAAGGATATACGTATCTCAACCACCTGGAGAACTGACATGGGCGATACAATCACCCTTGTGCAGCGTGCGGATCAGCTTGATGCGTCAATTGATATTGCCAAGCGGCAGCAGCCCAAGACACCCTAACTCGCCCCATGCTATAATACCCCTATGACCAAACAACACGCCTACATCACCACTGCTATTCCTTATGTCAACGGTAAGCCGCATATTGGCAATGCGCTCGACTATCTCCTGGCCGATATCTGGGCGCGCTATCAGAAGCAAAATGGCCACGGTACGCTTCCAAGTTGGCACAGACGAACACGGTAATAAAATCGCTGCCAAGGCTCAGGCGAATGGGCTCGACCCGCAGGGCTATGTAGACAGCATGTATGGCAACTTCAAGGTCTTGATGGAGGCAGTTGGCGCAGAATACACTGACTTTATCCGCACGACTGACCCGCACCACGTTGCAGCAGTGCAGTACATCTGGCAGCGGCTTGCTCAGGCGGGGCTGATCTACAAGCACACCTATGAGGGCTGGTACTGCGTGGGACATGAGGCATTCTTTACCGACAAGGAAGTCCACGAGACGAGATGGTATATGCTCCTGATCATCAAACGCCGTATGAGGCGCGTCTCAGAGAGAACTACTACCTCAAGGCGAGTGCCTTTACCGAGCAGATTCGCCAAGCCATTACTGAAGGCCGGATGAAAATCGTGCCCGAGTTCCGCAAAAATGAGTTCCTCGAGCTTATTAAAAATGGTGTCCAAGATGTCTCAATTAGCCGTCCGCGTAAGACACTGAGCTGGGGCGTGCCAGTGCCAGGCGACGACAGCCAAGTGATGTACGTCTGGCTTGATGCCTCAGCTAACTACATTACGGTGCTGAGCTATCCAGGATAGGGCCGAGTGGCAGGCGTATTGGCCAGCCGATGTGCAAGTCATTGGCAAGGATATTTGCGCTTCCACGCGGGATCTGGCCCGCTATGTTGCTCGGGCTTGATCTCCCACTACCTAAGACACTACTCGTCCACGGCTTCGTTCACGTTGGAGGTAGTAAGATGAGCAAAACAGTCGGCAATGTGGTCGACCCAATGGAAATTATCCAGAGCTATGGGGCTGATGCCTTCCGCTATTTCTTTGCTCGTCATATTCCTACCCAAGACGATGGAGATTTCACCTGGGAGAAATTTGAGAAAGCGTACAACGGCGAGCTCGGTAATGACCTCGGCAACCTCGTGCAACGGGTGGCAGCTGCTGACACGCTACCAAGCAGGAGTGATTGGCGATGCGCCGCAAGCCGAGCACGATATGACCATTTACCGCGACATGATGCAGCGACTGGAGTTTGATAAAGCACTCGATGAAGTATGGAGCTCCGTCCGCAGCCTTAACCAATACCTCGAGCGGGTCAAGCCATGGGAGATCGCTAAGCGCCGCGCGACCGACCACGATGCCGAGTCGCACCTGAGTGAAGTCTTAGCCTATGCAGCCAGTACTTTGCTGCAGATTGCCGATGAGCTCGTGCCATTTATGCCTGCTACTGCTCAGGCTATCCACACTATCTTTTGGCACTGGCGTCGCCAGCCGACGTCCACCGTGTTCCCGAAGCGCTATATCACACTCCCGACCCACGAGCTCACGCAGCCTCATAAACAAAGGAGTAAGCTGCGACAAGTGATACAACACATACTCTTGGCAACACACCACCCATGCCGCGCCTCATCGACTCGCACTGCCATCTACACGATAGCGAGTTCTACGACGATGCAGCGCGCGAGGCAGCCTACCAGCAGGCTGTCCAGGCTGGCATTGCCATGATCTGCGTTGCGACGGATGTCGCAGCTCGCGTCAGGCAGTGCAGTTTGCCCCGGCGCGCGACCACTGTTATGCGTGGTTGGTATTCATCCCGATGATGCTGAGGCAGCGGGCGAAGCAGGCATTGCCGCTATCCGGGAGCTTCTCGCTGAGAAGCCACTCCGGCAGGGCCGGCCCGTCATTGTGGGGGTAGGGGAAATTGGCCTGGATTATTTTTATGACAATAGCGCCCGCCCAGCGCAGCAGCAGTGCCTCCAGGCGCAGCTGCAGCTCGCAGCGGGTTCAGCTGCCCGTTAGCTTCCACGTGCGCGACGAAAAGCAAGCGCACGGCGCAGTATGGCGGGATTTTGGCCTATCTACGATGCCCAGCCAGTGCGCGGCGTCTTGCATAGCTTTGACCGATACGCAGGCTCGGCAGAGCAGGGCCGTGCTCGCGAGCTTATCTATTGGCGTCAATGGCATCAACACCTTCACAAAAGACAGTGCTCAGCAGCAGCTCTACACCGATCTCACTCGATGCCACTGCTTGGACCGACGCTCCCTTCTTGACTCCGGTACCCTTCCGTGGTAGAATCAATCTACCGGCTTATGTGGAGGTAGCCCGCGACCAAACAGCCAAGAAAGGCCTGCCATCGCGCGTCATCGCCACCACCACAACGGGCAAATGTACAAAGGTTATTTCATATATAGGAGCGGTGAGAGTTTCTTTCGATAGATCACAAAACAAGAGCCCGTCAGCCAGGGCGATACGCCGCAGGAGCAAAACCACAACCAGGAGAGACCGCTCGGGTATTGCGTCACGAGATCTTACTAGCTGAGAAGGCTGCCCGGCGTCAAAGAAGAGCTTGCCTCGGAGTAGCAGATGATATATGACTGCTGTGACGAGCATTTCGACACAGCGGGTGAGAAAAGTCAAGGCTATCTCCCGAGGAGGCTTACCGTCAGAATATAGAGTACGCCAAAGGTGTCACGAACCTTGTCTTGAAGATGCGTGAGTATGTTCTCGACGAGAGTAAAGTAATAGAGCGGGAGGATTATCTAACACAGCTGCAGAGACGCGGCTCATGTTCGTGAGGCCATGTAACCCTGGAACGCTGAACGCGATTTTGATCCGGCTGGTGGAATGATACGCAATTAATGATAGTGATGAATATAGTGACGACAGCGCGCTAGGATGGGCTAACATCGCCTATTCAGAAAGGCAAAATTATCCATCAAATGGGAACGGCGACAGTAGTAATGTGGTAGATCTATCACAGTACGCAGCAAGACTGAGCACATCGTAGTGCAGCTACGGCTGCAGCTCCATCTCCTCATAGCGTGTTATTACTCCCGCGTGCTGCCCTAGTGAAAAGCCAAGCTCGCTCCTAGCAGGGCCTACGCGCTGCTGGCGGGCGATACCGGTGTTGGTAAGTCGAAGAAGCGGCCGTTTAAACGCTATACCGAGCGCAGGGCTCATCACGCTTGAGAGTGAGATTGGAGCAGAGCTATTTGGCCCAGTCGAGAAGGGGCGGCACCGCGAGTTCTTTTGCCTAGACGAAAAAACTTGGATCTGGCACGAAGAGTGGACAGATGAGAAGCGTCACATCCAGACCAATACCATCCGCTACGAGATTAACGACCAGGGCATCCTCAAAGTACAAGAGGGTGCTCGCTACAGCTACCTGACCGGTGATGAACTCCGTAATTTTGTCATGGCAACGCGCTTATATTATGAGCGGGTGGCACGCGAGATTTACCGCGTTGACCCCAATACTGGCCAGCGTTTCGCCGATCCGGACTAGAGTGCTATACTAATTGGAGTGAAACCAGAGATGATATATTGCGACCACGCAGCGGCCACGCCGATGGATGACCGTGTTTTGGCGGCGATGCAGCCTTACTTTGCAGAGCAGTTTTTTAACCCGTCCAGTCCTTATGCGCCAGCAGTAGCGGTGCGGCAGGCCTATCGCCAGGCAAAGCACCGTCTTGCGGTGGCGCTGGGCGGCAAGCCAGATGAGATTATTATGACGGCTGGTGCAACAGAGTCGATTAACCTCATGTTTGCTGGCGTACACGGCCATGTGGTAACGGCAAATATTGAGCACCACGCCGTGTTGGCAGCACGTGCCAGCATGATGTGACAGTGGTGAAAGCGTAACCCAAAGGGTGTGGTGACGCCTGAGGCGATTGCCCAGGCGATTCGTCCAGAGACGGTACTCGTCAGTATTGCTCTGGCCAACAATGAGCTGGGAACGATCCAGCCACTGCGGGCAATTGCCGCAGTGGTAGCTCGTGAGCGCCAGCGACGACGCGAAGCAGGTGAGCCAACGCCGCTCTACCTCCACAGTGATGCCTCGCAGGGGGCAGGTCAGCTCGATATTAATGTGGCGCGCCTTGGCGTGGATGCACTAACGCTTAATGCAGGCAAGATATATGGCCCTAAGCAAGTTGGCCTCTTGTGGCTGGCTAGCCAGGTGCGGCTTGATCCGCCTCATCGTTGGCGGTGGGCAAGAGCGTGGCCTGCGCAGTGGACAGAGAATGTGGCTGGTGCGGTCGGCTTTGCAGCGGCGCTTGAATATGCCCAAGCACACCGCAAATCTGAGGCGCAGCGCCTTGAGCGTCTGCGCAACAGTATGCAGCGCACGCTATGTGAGCATATCCCACGGCAGTTGTCTCGGGTGATGCGAAGCATCGCTTGGCGGGTCATCTGCATATCTCGTTCCCGAGGGTAGATGCCGAGCGGCTCATTTTACTTGCTTGAGGCGCGATGGTGTGCCGTGGCGACTGGCAGCGCCTGTGCGGCTAATAAAGGACTGCGCAGCCATGTCCTCACCGCGATTGGCCTGCCGCCAGAGGTAGCCGACGGAGTCTACGCATCAGCCTGGGGCGGCTCTCGACCGAGGAGAATTGCCAGCGTGCGCGCGCAGTGCACATCGTGCAGCGGTGCAGCGACGAGAGCAGCGATGAAGGGGGCGCGGCGAGTGAAAGTTATTACGCTGGCTTGCCGGGATATTTATCGCTGATGCGTCCTTTCGTTTGGCTTGGTGGGCGCTGGCTGACGCGCGACGACCTTGCCACGTGCCAAGCAGCCCGAGCGGTGCTGAGCAGTGCCAGGCTGCTGATGCTATTGTGGCAGTGAGTGGTGGTGATACCCAGGCCCGCACCGCCGAAGCGATTCGTCTCTACCAAAATGGATGGGCACGCTTCATCGTCTTCTCAGGTGCTGCCGCCGATAAGACTGGCCCCAGCAATGCCGAGGCAATGCGCCGCCAAGCTGTGGCGGCTGGTGCCCGACGTGCCATCTCACCGAGGAACTACTGCGAAACCACCCGCCAAAATGCCAAAAACTGGCCAGCTCCTCCGCCAAAGAATATCGACTCGATTATCCTCGTCACCAGTGCCTACCACTCGCGCCGCGTTGCACTGGAGTTTGGCCAGTATGTGCCACATATCGCCATGCGCAGCCACCCTGTCGCCACCGACCGGCAGTGGTCAGACACCTGGTGGCTCACGCCAAGTGGCTGGCAGCTGACGATCGAAGAGTTGGTGAAGATTGGCTGGTTTAAGGCGGTGCAACCATGACGCAGCGTGTCTTTGTCGGGATGAGTGGTGGGTGGATAGCAGTCTCACCGCAGCGCTGCTGGTTGAGCGAGGCCACGGACGTGACTGGCGTGCGGCATGAAAAACTGGAGCCAAGACCTACCTGGCATGCAGTGCCCCTGGGCGGAAGACTTAGCTGATGCCAAGCGGGTGGCGGTGCAGCTGGGTATCGACTTTATCGTTTTTGATTTTGAGCACGACTACAAGCACAAGGTGGTAGACTACATGCTAGCCGAGTACCAAGCTGGGCGCACGCCTAACCCCGACATCATGTGCAATCAAGAGATTAAGTTTCGGCTTTTTCTCGATACAGCGCGCGAGCGTGGGGCTGACCTCATTGCTACTGGCCATTATGCAGCAGACCGGTGGCGCATGTGCGAGAGGATGACAGCGCGGCGACTAATCAAGAACACTCATTCCAGCCTGATCGCCTCTACCGCGCGATCGACGCAGCCAAAGACCAGGACCTACTTCCTCTACCGCGTGACGAGTGATGCACTCCAGCATACACTCTTCCCGCTTGGTGGCTAGTACCAAGCAGCAGGTGCGGCACATGGCTACTGAGCGTGGCCTCTGGACGGCGCGCAAGCAGGAATCGATGGAGTAGTGCTTTCGTTGGTAATCGTCGGCATGCGAGACTTCCTAAGCGGTATGATCCACTCGCCCGGGCGATATTATCGACAAGCAAACGGGGGCGGTGCTAGGCCAGCACGATGGTGCGATTTCTTTTACACCCTGGGCCAGCGTCATGGACTGGATGTCGGCGGCGGCTTGCCTTATTACGTTGTTGGTAAGGATATGGCAGCAAATGTGGTATACGTGAGTCGCAATATGAATGACGAAGCAATGTGGCGTCATGATGTGCTGGTGGGCGATTTGCACTGGATTCATGGTGCACCAGCGGCGAGCGACCAGCTGACCGTCCGTCTGCGCCACCGTGGCCAGCTGAGGCCATGCACGCTGCAGTATGACCCAGCTCAGGCTCAAGCCACCCTCCACCTCAGTGACCCTGAGCGGGCCGTGGCAGCCGGCCAGTCAGCCGTGATCTACCGCGGGGCAGAGTGTCTTGGCGGAGGGATTGTCGTCGATTCCATGGCTTTATAGCGTTTTATTACCTCAATAATGAGTGAAAACAGAGAGGCTATTCTGCAAGGCATGTATTCTCCCTTTAAGTATCAGGAAATATGTCGCACGACCATTCAGAAGTAACTCTGTTGACAACCCAAACAGCAGTTTCGTATACTGACACTTATAGACAACCATAAGGGGGATTATTATGAGGGTAAAACACACTCACTCTCGGATGAGAGTTATTGCTGCGACGGCAGTCAGTCGTTGAGCGGGATTGGGCTTGTGGGGCCGCAGCTCGTGGCGCATCAGGCGTATGCTGATGCTGACACTACCGCACCAGTCTTTACGCCAGCCAAGCCAGAGAAGCTCGTGGCGCGAGCGGGTCACTCAATTGTCGATGCTGTGCATACTGTGGCAGCGAATGATGGGGCGGACGGAACAGGTGTTAATAGCGATGGCGTGGTTATCGATGCAAAAAACCTTGACCTTGCAAACCCAAAACCAGGCACGTATTCAATACCTACCGCGCGGTCGATAATGCCAACAATAAAGCAGAGGTAACGCGCGAGGTAGAGATCACAACCACTGAAAAGCTCGAAGCGAAGCTAGCTGAGCCGATGGTACTGGATGGCTACAGCCCACACGCAGGGAGCGGAGGCAATATCCAAGCAGGTTATTGCTCGTGCTGTGGTGGCTGATGAGACATCTTCTCAGGCTGTGATCGACAAAGCATTGCAAGAGCTTCAGCAAGCAATCGATGACCTCCGTGTCGACCACACCGACTACGACAAAGCCAAGCAAGAGCTTGCTGCTGGCCGAGCCTACGTCGCAGCAGACAAAGACGTTGCTGCAGCAGCGACAGAGGCAGATCGCCTCGCAAATCTCAAAGCAACCACAACGCCAGAACTTGCCAAAAGCGACGAAGCGCTCACTACTGCTATAGCTACCGCCATCCAGGAGGAGCAAGCGCGCCAAAAGACAGCCACGCAAGCCGTTGATGCACTCGAAGCCAGCCAGATCTTGCATTGCTTGCAACAACCCCAAGCAGTGGTCGATACTGTCAAAGATAATGCAGCCAAGGCGGCACTGCAGCGGCGAGTTGACGCAGTTTCGACTGCGCTGCAACCACAACAACCACCAGCAAGCTACCGCCGCACCCAAGACGGCAGCCCACACGCCCGAGCAGACGTCATCCTGTAGCAGCTGCGCTTTGCCGACTCGGTACAGCCTCTGGCTCCTTGGCGGGGCGGGCGTTGACTCTCATTGGTGGGGCAGTTGGCCTGTGGCGTCACCGCAATAAGTTCTTCAAGCGTTAGAAATAGTATATACATCGCAAAATCGGCTCGGATGAGTCGATTTTTGTATAGTAGTATTTCAAGGTCGTCGCCTGCTATGGAAAGCTTTTATAATCACACCACCAAAGATGCACGGGGCAGTGTGTCCGTGCTATAATACCCCTATGAATGCTCAAGATATCCGCAACAAATACCTCGAATTTTTATGCCAAGCAGCAGCACGCCATTATCAAGCGGGCTCTCGCTCATCCCTGACCGACGACCCGACGACACTCTTTACTGGTGCGGGCATGCAGCCGACGATCCCATACCTGCTGGGCGAGACACACCCACAGGGCAAGCGCATCGCCGACTCGCAGACCTGCTTGCGTGCTCAAGATATTGACGATATTGGCGACAATCGCCACACTACCTTCTTCGAGATGCTCGGCAACTGGAGCTTGGGCGACTACTTCAAGAAAGAGCAGATTACTTGGATGTGGACATTCCTCACCGAGGAAGTGGGGCTCGACCCGAATCGCCTGTATGTAACGTGTTTCATTGGTGCACCTGAGTACAATATTGCCAAGACACCGAAGCAGCCGAGCTGTGGCGGCAGAAATTTGCCGAAAAGGGGATCGAAGCTAGGAGTGCCGACATCGGCAGCGAAGAGCGCGGCGCAGCCCGTGGCATCCAGCCAGGTGAGCGCATCTTCTACTACGACGGCAGCAAAAACTGGTGGAGCCGCAACGGCGGGCCGAGACGACGCCAGTCGGTGACCCATGCGGGCCGACAGCGAGATGTGATGAGTTTGACTTTCATCGAGCACGACCCGAAGTTTGGTGAGCACTGCCAATCCTAACTGCGACTGCGGGCGCTTTATGGAGATCGGCAACAACGTCTTTATGGCGTGCAAGAAGGTGGCCGAGGGGCGGTTTGTCCCGCTGGATAAGCCGAATATCGACCACGGCTCTGGCCTGGAACGCATTGCGGCTGCGGCCAATAACGACCCTGATGTCTTTGAAAGATTAGCCTGATGTGGCTATCATCGCAAGCTCGAGCAGCTCAGCGGCAAGGCTATACCTCGCATACCGAGAGTATGCGGGTGATTGCCGACCACCTGCGAGCGGCCAGCTTCATGGCGGTCGATGGCTGCATCCCGAGCAACAAGGAGCGGGGCTGTGTGATGCGCCGCCTCTTGCGACGGGCGATTCGCTACAGCTTCGACCTCGGCATTGAGCAGAACTTTCCTCGAGGCAGTGGTGCCGGTGATTGCCGACCTATACGAGGCAGACTTCCCAGAGGTCAAAGCAGCGCGCGAACAGATCATCGCCGTGCTCGCCAAGGGAAGAAAAAGCCTTCCGGCAGACGCTGCGCAAGGGGCTCAAACAGATGCAGCAGTATGTAGCAGATGGCCTGACTGGTGCGGAGTTGTTTCACGCTATATGATACCTTTGGCTTCCCGGTAGAGCTCAGTACAGAGGAGGCATACAAGCAGGGGATTTCGCTCTCGAGGACTGGCGAGCAGAATTTGACGCCAAAATGGCCGAGCAGCGCCAGCGCTCCAAGACGGCGCGCAAAGGGCAATTTAGCGGTGGGCTAGAAGGTCACGACCCAATTCATCTCAAGTACCACACGGCAACGCACTTGCTCGGGGCAGCGCTGCGCACGGTATTGAAAGCACCAGATTTGCAGCAGCATGGCAGCAACATCGCCGCTCAACGCCTGCGCTTCGACTTCAACCACGACAAGCTCACCCAGAGGAGAAGCAAGCAGTGGAAGACCAGTTAATGCCTGGATCGAGGGCAGACTCTGCCCGTGAGCTTTGCCGTTACCCAACCGATGAAGCACTGAAGCTCGGTGCAATCGGTGCCTTTGGCGAAGCGTTACGGCGATACCGTCAAGGTCTATTCCATCGGCGAAGGTGATGAGCGCGTGAGCTTCGAAGTGTGCGGGGGCCACACGTCGAGCACACTGGCATCTTGGCCGAAGATGGCATGCGCTTCCAAGATCACCAGGGAAGAGTCGAGCTCGGCTGGTATCCGTCGGATCAAAGCGGTTTTGCGGTAGCGCTGGCAGATAACCAGGGAATAAACAATACAACACCAGTAACATATTTACTGGTGTTGTATTGTTGCATTACGTGCTCTTTACCTACAGGGCACAGGAAGAGAGGGGCGTGACCCTACTGGAGGCGCAGCGCTCAGCAATCATGCTCCTCCGTTAGCTGGGCGATAGTGTCAGCTAGCTCTGCGATGTCTGGCTCAACATATGTACGGCGACGCTGCGAGGGTTGCTTTCGTTATGATCATAAAAAGCAGGCAAGCGTGGTGTATTCTAAGTCATCACTGGTAATACGGCAAGTCACTGGTGCGTCGAGCTCATCACAGCTGTAGGGTATTTCTAGGTTTGCTGTAGTGCCCATAGCAAGCTGGCCAAGCCGACGTATTGTCGAGTGCAAGACGCACGCCAGACCACTGTTCGCCTTTGAGGATAATATCATTATAGCAGTAGGGTCGCATCGCGGCGAACTTTGCTCAGATTAGGCCGTAGGGAGGACTGCTTTTGTCGAGGAGAGTCTGGAGGTCGGCAGCGGTTGTGCCGCGGTTGGTTGCATGCCATCTAAAGTAGCTCCGAATCATAGCCAAGTGGGCGCGAGTCGGTCGAGTAAGCGTGCCACGTGGTTTGTGGGTGATGGGCATCTTGTGGCTGGGGTCGGTCCGGCTATACCAGTGGTGCCGATTATCCGCCAGTGTTAGTGCAAAAGAATGATGCTTATCGGGGTCGGCAAAGGCGAGCTGGCCAGCGGTCAGGCCAGTGGTATCAGCTGTGAGGTCAACGGCCAATGTACCACCTTCGTTATATTGCCCAAAGGGAGCTTGGTAGGCTATCGTTGTTTCGTCGGGCATGGCATGGTGCGCTTCAAGCGCTGCGACAGTTTTGTACAGGTGGCGGCCAAGCAGGGTGAGTTCGGTTGGCTCGCAGTTCTCAAGTGAAAAGATGCCGATAGGCACGGCATCGACTGGTTCACGGTTAGTCATAGTGAGCGTATTGTACAGTGGTTACCTCTGTTTTGTCAAGGAGGTGTTACCACTGTATGATTTTTCTGAATCTTTTTCTATAGAGTATGAGCATCTATTGCAATAAATATTCCACCGCTTTTTCAATCCAAGCTGTGGTTGTTGCGCAATAACCACACTTGCAGTGCTTGGTACAAAATGAATCATTTCATCATAAATTCGCCAATAATCACCGTTTAGGGGCTAGCAGGCAGGCCTGTATATGGTATATAATAGAGACGATTATGGTTTTCGATCGATTTCTTACCCGAGCAGATAACAGTGCTAGCGAATGCCTCGTTGGTCTTGATATTGGGACAGAGTACGTTAAGGCGCTGCTTGCCCGGGTTAATGGTGAGGAGATTGAGATCATTGGTGTGGGGCGCAAGCATCAAGACCGCAGCGATATGCACTCTGGTGCGATTGCCGACATTGCCGCAGTCGTGCGCAACTGCGAAGATGCTCTGGCCCAAGCCGAGTCTGAGGCTGGCATACAGGCGCGCCGTGCAGTGATTGGCATTGCTGGCGAGCTTGTGAAGGGTGTGACAAATACCATTCGCTACCGTCGTCCACAGCCCGATCGTCCACTGGATGAGACTGAAATGGAATTCATCATCGAGAAGGTGCAAGACCGAGCTGCCATCAAGGCGCAGCGGCAGATCGCTCTCGAGACGGGCAACCAAGATGTAGAGGTAAAGCTCGTCAACTCCGCACTCGTCAGCATTCACATTGATGGCTACAAGGTCAGCAACCCAATTAGTTTTCAAGGTAAGGATGTCGCGGTGCAGATCTACACTGCTTTTGCTCCTATGGTGCACATTGGTGCGCTTGAGCGCGTGGCTGATGAGCTAGCGCTCGATCTCGTGGCAGTAGCAGCCGAGCCCTTTGCGGTGAGTCGGAGCGTACTAGGTACAGATGCGAATAGCTCATTTACGGCTATTCTTGCCGACGTTGGTGGCGGTACGACAGATATTGCGGTGGTAAATGATGGCGGTGTGGAAGGGACGCGGATGTTTGGCATTGGTGGGCGCAGCTTTACCAATACGATTGCCAACGAGTGCGCCATTAGCTTCACAGCGGGCTGAGAAGCTCAAGGTTGCGACTAATCACGAGCAGATGAAACAAGAGCTCAAGCAGCATTTTGATACCGCAATTGATAAAACCCTCGATGTCTGGCTAGCAGGGGGTCGATCTTGCTCTTAGCGAATTTTAGCTCGGTCGATCACTTACCCAATCGTATCTTGCTCTGCGGTGGTGGAGCAAGCCTCAAGCCACTAGTCAAAGCTCTCGAGACGCGCGATTGGTATACCGACCTTCCCTTCACGCGCCGGCCAGTGGTGCAGCATATTAAGCCCAGTGACGTCTCGGGCGTGGTCGACCTGACGAACAAGGTCAGCGACCACTCATTTATCACTGCGATGGGCCTCCTGCGCGTGGGCTACGATACGATGATTGGGGCAAGCGAAACAGAAACATTACGCAATAAATTGAATAAAATGTTGAGGATCTAAATGCAAAAAGATGTCATTTATATCGATACCGAGGACGACATTACCGCCATTATTGGCAAGGTGAAGGATTCCTCGCAAAAAAATCGTCGCACTTGTGCCACCCAAGCGGATTGGCGCCATGCAGAGCGCCGTCAACCTCAAAGCTTGTCCAGCGCGCTGCTGAGCAAGCAGGCAAACGAGCTCGTCATTATTACTGGCAACCAAGCACTCTCGACTTTGGCGGCTTCGGCAAGTATCCCTACAGCACGGACGCTGCAAAGCCGGCCGGAGATGGCTGAGATCCCAGCGCTCGAGGTTGATGACGAAGATGTCATTGATGGTAGTGAGCTCGAACCAGATGTTCCTGAGCCAGTAACACCTGATGCTCCTGTACCGGCTCGTCCTACTACACGCCCAGCTGCTCGTACTGCATCAGATGATGACAAAGCGGCAGATGCTTCGGCTGCCTCAGATCTCAAGAAAAAGGTGAAGGTACCAGACTTCAACAAAATGCGCAAGAAACTCTTGATCGGTGGTGCGGCACTCGTTGTCCTGATCGTTTTTCTTGGTGTGGGCGATTTTCTTCGCACCACATGCGACCATCACCATCAAGGCTCGCACCTCTGATCTGCCACTCAGCACCCGTGTCACGATTGGCGATTCGCTTGGCTCAAACCTGCAAGAAGGGACAATCAAGACAACAACCAAGACAACGCGCAAGACCATCTCGATCGACTTCACTGCCACTGGCAAAGAAGATGTTGGTGCAAAGGCAACGGGGACGGTGCGCTTTACGCCGGCTTCGTTTGATGTTTTACGCAATGGAGCGACGATCGACGCCGGGACGACTATCACGTCCGAGAATGGTATGCAGTATAAGACGACATCGTCGGTGGTATTCGACTCTAACGCGTCGGGTGGTGACCTTATGCGAGGCCGCACAACAGAGGTCACCGCGGTAGAGAGTGGCACGAAGTACAATGGTGCATCGGGCTCGGCCAAGGGGCCTTCTGGCTTCTCCGTCTCCTTCACGCATGATACTTCTGGTGGCACAGACAAGACGATTACCACAGTGCAGCGCAGTGATATCGAGCAGGCGAGGAATAGACTCAATAGTTCACTCGATAGCAATGGTGCCAAGCGCGAGCTTGCCTCGCAATTTAATGGTGACAGCTATATCATCCTGAATGATACCTTCAAGCAAAACGACAGCGACATCCAACCGAATGTCAAGGTGGGTGGCGAAGCAACCGACGGCAAAGCCCAGCTGACTGGTGCCGTGGAGTACTCCCCTCTCGGCGATTGAGAAGCGCGAGGCAGGTATCTTCCTTGATGCATACTTCAAGCAACAGATTGACGGCAAGGCCAACCAGCAAGTCCATAGCAATGGCGTCAATAAGCTCTCGGTGACCAATGTTTCGGCTAATGGTAATGCCTACAATGCGACTATCACGACCAACGGCAAAGATCGGTCCCCAAAGTCGATGAGTCGGAGCTCAAAGACTACGCCAAGGGTAAGCGCTATGCTGAGATCTCGCTCGCATGTCGAGAAGATCGAGGGCGTGAGCTCGGCCGATGTATCGTTCTCACCATTCTGGGTGCAATCAGCCCCAAATGACACGAATCGGATAAAGGTGGTATTTGACCTCAATGAACAATAAACGAACATACTTAGCGCTTGATGTCGGCGAACGGCGGATTGGCGTTGCAATTGCCGATCCATCCGTGCGAATTGCTGTCGCATATGATACGATTGAAGTGGATGGTAGTGAACTTGAGCAGATCACTCAGCTGATTACGAGTGAGCGTGTTGGGGTGGTCGTCGTCGGCTACCCGCGCAATCAATCGGGCGAGCCTACGGCTCAGACCGCCTATGTTGAGCGGTTTGCAACCCAATTGACAGATATCGCGCCGCGCTTAGCATTTCAAGATGAGTCGCTCACCAGTGTGCAGGCTGAGGGTATCTTCGTGCTCAAGGCAAGCCGTATAGCAAAGGTGCTATCGATGCTGTCGCTGCCAGTATTATTTTGCAAGACTATTTGGAGACGCACTATGACTGATTTTCGCCGCCAGCCAGGCCGAGGCTTCAGGTGGGAAGCTCAAACCCACCACTGTCGCCACCACCAGTAGAACGCATCACGCCGCGGTCAGGGCGCTCAGTTGCAGTGAGGGCTTCGGGGCGAGCTACGTCACCGTATATGCACCGCTCAGAGCCACATCGCCCAGGAGTGGGGCAACAACCACAGCCTATCCAACCTATCCAGCCTCAACCAGCACCATCGCCTGCGCCACAGCAGGCATATGACCCCTACATGCGGGTGAAAGTAGGCCTCAGCTCCCAACCACGTCAGCTCTCAGCCGCAACCTCTACCGCGCTCCACCTCTCGTGACACCTATACGGTACCGGTTCAGCAACCCACCGCAGCCACAAGCTCAGCCTCAACCAGCCACCATTCCGGTTGATGATTTTGCAGATGATGCGCTGCCGTCTGGGCTTGATGACGATAGCTTCTACGGCTTTGATGATGACCAGCCGCCGCAGCAGCCCGCCGGAGCCGCAGCAGGGAAGTTTGCTTGGTAATGATAGTGTTTCGCCACTTTTTGCAGATGATGCACCAAAAGGTCGGACGATTGGCTCTCAGAAAAATCTCACGCTACAACACTGAGCGGCCACAGCGCGGTCGCCGCCGCTGGCTATGGTGGCTGGGCGGCATTGGGTTGTTTATCTTTACTCATCCTTGCAGTGGCATATTGGTGGTATCATCAAAAATCTACAGCCGGTCGATCGGACCGACACCACCACCAAGAGCGATAACAATCGGTGAGGGCGACACGCTTAAGATTGTTGCCGCTACACTTAAAGAGCAGGGGATTGATTCGTGACGTTCGGGCCTTTGATATCTACACCCGCCTGTCCGGTTCGCGCAACCAACTGCACACTGGTGTGTCAGTTTAGCCCTTCGCAGTCGCTACCCTGAGATTGCGACCAAGCTTTCGCAGGGTGTCATGATAATCGCGTTGTCACATTCTTGCCGGGCGGTACTGTGGTGGATTCGCGCTACAAGCCACAAGGCCAAGACGCCACCACGGCACTCAAGCGGGCTGGCTATAGCGAGGAATCGATCAAAGCTGCACTGGCCAAGACGTACGACAGCCCACTCTTTGCCAATAAGCCAGCTGGTACCTCACTCGAGGGGTATATCTTTGGTGATACATACTCAGTGCCGGCCAATCAAGGTCAGAGGCGGCGCTCAAGGCAGCCTTCGCGCATATGTATGAGCAGATTCAGAACAATGGTTTGATTGACAAATTCGCAGCTCAAAAAGCTCAACCTTTACTAAGCTATCACCCTCGCCTCCATCATTCAGCGTGAGATGGGGTGTGGTGGTGCGAGCCAAGATTGCTACCAGATCCAGCGACAAATTGCCCAGGTCTTTTACAAGCGTTTGCGTGAGAACAAAGTACTTGGCTCGGATGTAACCTTCATCTATGGGGCGGATATCGCAGGGTGTCAGCCCCTAACGTTAATCTCGATTCGCCGTACAATACCGCATCAAGCCAGGCTTGCCACCTGGGCCAATTGCCACGCCTGGCCTTGGCGCACTCAAAGCAGTGGCCGACCCAGCACCTGGTAGCTATGAGTTCTTTCTCGCTGGTGATGATGGCAATGTCTACTTTGCCAATACTGATGCCGAGCACCAGGCCAACATCAAGCAGCACTGTAAAAAGCTGTGCTCTGAGCTATAAAGTTTAGGCTGTTCTTGTATGCATTCTTCTTCATGTAGGAGGTAAGAAAGTGGGCTATCTCGTAGGTAATCATGTTGTATTATAGCAAGAATATGTTATAACAATCGGTTTGAGTTGCCTAAAGCAGTGTAGTGGACGACCAATGGCCGCTAAATGGGAAGCGCTATTGAGGATAAGTTTCGTGCTCTGGCATAGATATGCAAACAAAATACTCTCATATGCTATTGTTAGGCCAAAACTGTTGCAATTTTCACAAAAATATCATCTCCCACCACTGTGGTGAGCCATTGACTAAACTACAACCGCGTAGTAGAATGGATTGTAGCCAGTCGGGGAGTGAGGATACTGGGAATGCAAGAGAGGGAAATTACTCTACCAATGGCCTGCCTTTAAATGTCGTACGAGCACCGAAATCAACTTTTTTACTATTAATAAAATCGGTCGACATGTGTGCTCCGTTCTCTTGTATAAGAGAAGAAAGACAGAGTGAGGTAGTAGCGCCCTAGCAATAGATGCGCAGGAGAACGATCATTCGTCAACAACAAGCAGCCGAGCAGGCTTCACAACTCGAACTTTCGCCTATTACCGTGCGGAGTCGGCGTCCGCGACCACTGTATAAGTCATTATCGCCGGTACGGACATCGGCCTATGTCGGGGTTTTTGTCCTGATTCTTTCGCTCGTTGCCACGAGCCACCAGCCAATTTTGGCAGAAAAACACCGCTCTAGCCAGCGCCGCGCCCGTTAGTGCAACACGCCAGACAGCAGCAACGCCATCCGGCAGATGGGGTGGATCAGCTCGTTGCAACCAATGTTGCTACATCAATTGCTGAGAGCACAAACCTCCCTGTCACCAACAACGTCGCCAACCTCTCGCAGTCGATTGCGGCAGAGAACTCGTTTACTCAAACAAGTGCCACGACGATCAACAAGCCGCAGATTGTCCAGCCAACAGCCGACAACCGTACCATCAAGAAATACACCACAGTTGCTGGCGATAGCGTGCCAAGCCTTGCCGATAAGTTCAAGATTAGCACGCAGACCATCAAAGTGGGTTAACAAACTTACCAGTGATGCACTTGAGCCAGGCAAAGAGCTAACTATCTTGCCAGTCAACGGTATTCTCTATACCATCAAAAGACGGTGATACGCTGGACAGTATCGCTGCTAAATACAAAGCAGATAAGAATCAGCTGACTCTCTACAACGACCTTGAGTTGACCTCTACCCCAGCTAAGGGTTCGCAGCTCATCATCCCTGATGGCTCCTCGCCAACAGAGGAGCAGCCGGGCTACGTTGCGTCACGCTCTGGTGCTGCTGCTCGCGCCGCCAGTGCAACTGGCACGAAATAGCTACAACGGCACTGGTGCCTACGGCGGTGCTGCTGGTACAGCTCATGCCTGGACAGGTGGTGGCGACGGTGGTGGCTACTGCCTGGGGCAACTGTACCTTCTGTGCCTACGAGCGTCGCCTTGAGCTTGGCCGACCGATTGGCCGTCAGTGGGGCAATGCTGCTACCTGGGCTAGCTTCGCCCGTGCATCTGGCTACGGTGTTGGCACAACGCCAGCCGTTGGTGCGGTGATGCAGAAATGGCGGTGGGTATGGCCACGTTGCCATCGTCGAGAGTGTTAACCCTGGTGTTTCGGTCACCATTAGCGAGATGAACGGCTTCCGCTGGGGTGGTGGGTTCAACCGCGTTGGCTTTCGGCAACATCCCATGGAACGAAGCAGTTGGTGGTCGCTACCAGTATATCTACTAGTGTCACATAATAAGCCTATCAAACACCTCTGTTGCTGCAGAGGTGTTTTTAGTATACTTAATAGTATATGTTTGTAGATACAGCAAAGGTAATAGTAGTAGCAGGCCGTGGTGGCGATGGCGCGGTGAGCTTTCGGCACGAAATATATGTGGATAAAGGTGGGCCTGATGGCGGTGATGGAGGCCGTGGTGGTGATGTTGTTTTTGTCGCAACGGAGCAGCTCAATACCTTGCTCAAGTTTCGCTACAAACCAGAGCTCAAAGCAGAGCCCGGCGTGGCTGGTGGTAAGAAGAAGATGGCAGGCCGGTCTGGCAAAGCCACTGGTTGTCAAAGTGCCAATTGGGACACTGGTGAAGCGAGGTGATGTGGTAATTGCCGACCTCGCCGAGGCAGGGCAAGAGGCTGTCATTGCCAAGGGTGGCGATGGTGGCTTTGGCAATGCGCATTTTAAATCTAGTGTGCGCCAAACGCCGCGCATGGCCGAGCTGGGCGAGGCAGGGGAGAGCTTTTGAGGCGGAACTGGAACTGAAGTTATTGGCTGATGTTGGCTTTGGTGGGTTTTCCTAATGCTGGTAAATCAACCTTCCTGAGCGTCGTGAGTAATGCTCGCCCGAGAGTTGCGAACTACGAATTTTACGACACTCACACCTAACCTTGGTGTGGCCGATATTGATGATGGTTCGATCTTGATCGCCGACATTCCTGGCCTGATTGAGGGAGCGAGCGAAGGTAAGGGTCTAGGCGATGCCTTCTTGCGGCACGTCGAGCGGACGGCTGTGCTCCTCCATCTTGTTGATGTGTATAGCAATGATGTAGCCGAGCGCTATCAAGCGATTCGTCACGAGCTGCAGCAATACAGCGCAGAGCTCGCTCAGCGGCCAGAGGTCGTCGTGCTAACGAAGTGTGATGGGCTCGATGACGATATTATCCAGATGCAGATAGATAGCTTACGCCAGGTGGTTGACGAAGCGACGCCGATTTTTGCGATCTCCTCGAGTGCCCATCAAGGCGTGGTCGATGTGCTGAGAGCTCTGCGCCAAATAGTAGTAGCGGCACGGGCGGCTGAAGCGGCAGCTGAAGAGGATGACGATTTTGCTGACGGCGAGGGAGCTTGCAGACCATTACGCTCGGTAGCCAAGCTAAGGCCGATGCCTGGGCGGTGCAGCAACTGCAGGGCTATGCGGCGCAGCAGTGCGTCGAGGTGGCAGTAGAGGCGGCCCTCACTAACCCACGAGAGGATGCCGAGATGCCGCGGGTCTTTTGCTGTGTCTGGCCAAAAGCTCGAGAAATTTGCTCGCCGCACGAACTTCGCCCAGTTTGAGGCAGTTAATCGCCTGCGTGATATCATGAAGCGCCTTGGTGTCACGCACGAGCTTATCCGTCAAGGAGCGGAGGGAGACAGCATCGTGCAGATTGGCGATAGCCAGCCGTTTCCGCTGGTGGAGCAATAAGAGCCCCTACGGTTGCCTTATTATATGGTTGACTGCTGTTGCTACTGCGCTAACAAACCCAGCCAGATACTGCACCAAGAATGAAAGTTATCCATTTAAATGAACGATCGCTGAGGAAGTATTCATGCTCTCCATAGCGACGTCTGTATTCTTGCGCGATATAACGAAGTTCTGCAAGTGTATCTAAACTGCTTCGAATACTTCCTTCAATTTCTTCACGCTTATAAAATAAATGACAATCTATATCTCTGATATGTTTTGCTGTCTGGATATTTCCACGCTTTGCTTTCTCGTGTGCAATATTCTTTCGTACTCTCTACTTATGTCTTCCATTCCTTGAAGCATTCGTGGGTGTGCTCGCTGCCATTTAAATCGAAAAAATTCCAACATGTAAAAATGTCTTGCTTTGCTCGTCTTGCAAGGCGTAGATTGCCTTCCATGCACATATCAACATCTGGAGTGTGTCTACCAAGGGATCGAAATTGCTTAATTTCTTGAATAAGCTCCTTGTTTAGGTTTTGTAGTTTTTTGAATTCTTTAATTAAATCTGCATTTTCCTGCACGATAAATAGACCTTGGATAGTTATTAATTACTAATATAATGTATTATACACAGACATACAGCGTAAATAATGCGTTTATGGTATTTAATATAATGAACCAAATTCTAACGGGCAGTAAGTCATCATATTTATAATTTGCTATACTATACCTATGGCACAAACATTCTTTTTCTACGACCTTGAGACGAGTGGCTTCCGGGCACAGACGGATCGGATCATGCAGTTTGCCGGGCAACGGACGGATATGGATTTGCAGCCGATTGGCGAGCCGTATAACTTCCTCATCACTCTCAGTGACGACACCCTGCCAAGCCCTGATGCCCTGATGGTGACTGGCATCACGCCGCAGAAGACGCTAGAAGAGGGCTATAGCGAGGCAGAGTCTGCGCGGATGGTGAGCGAGGAGATCTTCACGCCAGGGACGATCGCTGTGGGGTTCAACAATGTGCGCTTTGACGATGAGTTTATCCGCCATCTGCTGTGGCGGAACTTTTTATGACCCATACGAGTGGAGCTGGAAGGATGAGCGGAGCCGCTGGGATATGCTCGATGTGGTGCGGCTGACGCGGGCGCTGCGGCCAGATGGCATTGAGTGGCCGATGGATGCAAATGGCCAGCCTACCAACCGCCTGGAGCTCATTACTAAAGCTAACGGCATTGCACACGACAATGCGCATGATGCCTTCGCTGATGTGGCAGCTCTGATAGAAGTAACGAAGCTGGTGAAGCGCGCTCAGCCTCAGCTTTTTGACTACCTCCTTACCATGCGCGACAAGAGGGCGGTGCAGCGGCTCATCAATCTCGAGACGAAAGCAGCCCTTCGTCTATACCGAGTGGCCGCTACGACAAACAGCATGCCAAGACGACCGTCGCTTTTCCGCTAGCGCCAGCACCCAATAGCAATGTCTTGGTCTATGACCTGCGCTACGACCCAACGCCGTTTGTGAACCTAAGCCAGCAGGAACTTGCCAAGAAAATCTTTTGCTACCTGGGAAGAGCGCCAAGCCGATGGCTTTGTGGCGCTACCTGTCAAACCATTGCAATACAATCGTTGCCCAGCCGTTGCACCACTTGGTGTGCTAGAGCAGGGCGATGGCTGGAGTAAGATCCATCTCGAGGCGGCTACTGTGGCGCGCCACCGCGATATCCTTCTTCACCATCCCGACTTTGCTGAGAAGCTCCGCACTCTACGAAAAAGCGTGAGTACAAAAATCAACCGACCCCTGAAGAAGCGGCTCTACGACAGCTTTCGTCTCGGACGCAGACAAGACGCACATTGCTGCAGTGCGCAGTGCCGATGCCAAGGCACTGGCAGACTTCCACCCGGCCTTTCGTGATGAGCGCCTGCCTGAGCTGCTACTCCACTACAAAGCGCGTAGCTTTCGCAGAGCCTCAGTGATGATGAGCAAGCCCAGTGGGAGCAGTGGCGGAGCACTCACCTGCAGGCCCAGCTGCCGAGCTTTATGGCGTCGTTGCAGCGCCTGGCTAAAGGCAGGCACAGCAAATGAATTTATTATGCAGGAGCTGCAGCTGTGGCTTGAGGCAGTGATGCCAGTGGGTGAGTAGAAAAGCCTCGAGTGTTAAGAATCTCTTTTCTTTCCATTAGTTCTCTACCATTTCATTCGAGTAGGGTAATAAGCTGGTTTGTTATAACCAGTTTTTATTTCTGACGCCGAGAAGTCACTATGCTGTGACATACTTACCCTTGTCATCCCTGAAGCAAAAATAGTAGAGAGGAGAGTCGTGAAAATTCGTGGGCAACTTTGTGGTTTGAACAGACGAAGCGTTATATAACTAACGATAAATTTTAAGACGCTCAATTGCGAGAGCGCAGATATTAGCGAACCTACCGAAGACACTGGCAGCGTGGGCAAATCCCTGAATGTTGAGTGTGCGAGGACTTAGCGAGGTGATGGTGATAAATAAACACCCCAGCCATCCCCTGGGGTGTTTTTGCATTGAAGGTGGCTTTGGCCTGAGCTTATTTTTGATAAGCTTGAGGATAACCAGCAGCACAACTGCGCCAAAGAAGGCGGTCAGCAGGCTGGCGAAGTTAAAGCCAGTCAGCACATTGGCATCGCCGCCCATCAGGCTGACAAGCCAGCCACCCAGCATTGCACCGATGATACCAACAATAATGTTGGTCAGTGCGCCTGAGTCTGCGCCTTTATTTACCACCTTGGATGCCAGCCAGCCGGCAAGACCACCGATGATAAGCCATACGAGTATAGTCATAGTTGATTGTCTCCTTCATTAATGGTTATCATGCTAGTATAGCATCTTTGGGAGTAAAAGCTATGAGGACGCCTGCGGGCTAAAGGTGACTCGCCCGTCAGCTGCCCTCGCTACCACCGTCATACCTTCGCGAATACGCCCATCGATAAGCTCCAGCGCCAGCGGGTCAAGAATACGCTTTTGCACCAAGCGCTTGAGCGGCCGGGCACCAAAGCTCGGGTCGTAGCCATCGCGCGCCAGCATGTCGCGGATGCTATCGTCAAACTGCGAGCGTGATATCGCGGCTGTCTTTGACCTGGCGGGCAACGCGCTCCAGCTGCACGTCAACGATGGCCCGCATGGCCTGCTCGTGAATACGGTCGAAGATCACGATGTCATCAATGCGGTTGAGGAATTCTGGGCGGAAAATGCTGGCGCAGCACCTCAAGCATTTTATTGTCCAGCACAGATAGGTCATCGCCAGTAAAGTCCATAATCATCTGCGAGCCAACGTTGCTCGTCATGATGATAATGGTGTTACTAAAGTCGATTGTCCGGCCTTGGCCATCAGTCAGGCGGCCGTCGTCGAGTACCTGTAGGAGCACGTTAAAGACGTCGGGGTGGGCCTTCTCGATTTCGTCAAACAGCACCACGCTGTAGGGGCGGCGGCGCACCGCTTCGGTCAGTTGGCCGCCTTGGTCGTAACCAACGTAGCCTGGTGGCGAGCCAATCAGCCGGGCGACGGCGTGGCGCTCCATGTATTCGCTCATATCGATGCGGATCATGGCGTGCTCGTCGTCGAAATAATTCGCGGCACAGGCTGCGGGCTACCTCTGTTTTACCAACTCCGGTGGGGCCGAGGAAAGAGGAAGGAGCCGATTGGCCGGTTGGTATCAGCTGAGCCCAGCGCGTGAACGGCGAATAGCGCTCGCCACAGCGGCCACGGCGCGGTCTTGGCCAATGACTTGGCGGCCGATTGAGTCTTCAAGCTTGGTTAATTTACTCGATTCGCTTTCCATCAGTCGCTCCACCGGGAATACCCGTCCAGCGCGCCACCACGCTGGCGATGTCATCAGGGCGTGACTTCTTCGCGCAGTAAGCGGTCGGCTGGTGGGAATGGCGGCTAGTTCCTGGCGAGCGCTTGCGCAGCTTTTTCTCTAGCTCTGGCATGTCACCGTATTTAATACGGCTGGCAGTGGCGAGGTCTGCATCACGTTCGGCAATTTCAAGACGTGAACGCAGATTATCCATTTTTTCAGTAGCGGTATTAACGGTTTGCAGAATATCTTTTTCGTGCTGCCATTTTGCGTCAATCGCATCAGCCTTGGCACGAATATTGGCAATCTGTTGTTTGATCTCCTCTTTGCGGGCCTTGGCGTGGTCAGATTTATCTTTTTGAGCGCGGCTTCTTCAATCTCCAGCTGCAAGCGGCGGTTATTGAGTCGATCCAGGCTAATCGGCACGCTCTCTAGCTGCATCTTGAGCGCGCTAGTTGCTTCATCCAGCAGATCGACTGCCTTATCGGGCAAAAAGCGGTCAGGCAAGTAACGGGTAGACAGCCGCGCTGCCGCCACAATCGCATCATCAGCAATCTTGACGCCGTGGTGGACTTCGTACTTTTCCTTGAGGCCACGCAAGATGGCGATGGTGTCATCAAAGCTTGGCTCACCGACATAGACTGGCTGAAAGCGCCGTTCCAGCGCTGCATCTTTCTCAACATATTGACGGTACTCGGCCAGCGTGGTGGCACCAATCATATGGAGTTTACCGCGCGCCAGGGCAGGTTTGAGCATATTGCCGGCGTCCATACTGCCTTCGCCTTTACCAGCACCAACCATGGTGTGAATTTCATCGACGAAGAGGATGATCTCGCCAGCGGCTTCCTCTACCTCTTTCAATACACCTTTGAGACGTTCTTCAAACTGGCCACGGAAGCTAGCGCCTGCTAGTAAGCTGGAAATCTCCAGGCTAATCAGTCGCTTGTCTTTCAGCGACGCCGGTACGTTTCCCTTAACGATGCGCTGCGCCAAGGCCTCAACGATGGCGGTTTTACCAACGCCCGGCTCACCGATCAGTACGGGGTTATTCTTGGTGCGCCGGCTGAGGATCTGCATGGTGCGGCGAATCTCTTCATCCCGGCCAATCACTGGGTCGAGCTTACCCTCGCGCGCCAGAGCGGTGAGGTCGGTGCCGAACTGCTCGAGTGGCTTTTTGTTATCTTGTTGGTTCATGTTTGGTGGCATATATTCCTCCTTGTAGCTATATAGTGCGGGCAACAAAACGCCCGGTTAGTTGCTTAAAAACGGGTGGCCGATCGCGCTGGGTATCAGCCGCGTGGCCTATTGGTATAGTAGCAAATTAGCACTCTCAGTGCAAGAGTGCTAATTGACAGAGTTTTGATAGGTGTGCTTGATTTGCTTAGCACTGCTTTCTTAGCGTCAAGAGCGTATACCCATAAGAGTAATATAAGACATTGATAGTTTGCAGCAGCTCACCCTTCTGAGTGAGATCAAAAAGGATATAGCAGCAATCAGTCTCCATTCTTTTGTGTATAATAGACGTCATGGCAAACATATATTTTACTCGGGCAATCCAACCGGAAAACAACCAACCCTATTTCTTAGCCAAAGCACTGATTGTTGATGCGACTGGCAAAATTCTCGTCCTTGAGCGCAGTAGTACGCATCCGCTCTTTCCGCACGGTGCCGACCTACCTGGTGGGATCGTTGAGCCTGGTGAGACACCGCTTGAAGCAGCCCGGCGGGAAATAGAAGAAGAGACCGGCCTTGGCTTTGCGCCGAGCCAGTTGAGTGTGGCCTTCGAGCACGTACTGCCACACCCCGATGGCCAGCGGCTGAGCTATATGTGCTATGCGGCACTCGTTGATGGTGATGCGCCAGAAATTACCCTCAGCTGGGAGCACAGTAGCTACCAATGGCTCACGCCAGATGAGCTTATGCAGCAGCCCATTACGCCGCAAACCGACTATCCCTTTGCGGCGGCCGTGCACTATATCAGCTCATTGCGGCACTATGTGCAGCAGGAGCGGCCAGAGCTGCTGTAGCCTGTACTGATTGAGAGACACGCAGTAGCGCGATAATTTTGCTCGTACCTCAGCTTCGTCTGTTGGATAAAATAACAGAGGTATGAGCTTTGAGTGGTAAGCAATGACAATAAATCAGTAACAACGGAGGAGTAATATGGAACGAACAAAAATGACAAACCCTGCTATTGCCGTCGACCTTGATGATGTTGTCTTTTCCTTGTGCTGAAGGGCTAGTGGCAGCATATAATGAGCATTACAGTACCAACTTTCGGCCCAATATGCCACAATCGACCTGGGACGTACCACAAGAAGAAGTGCAAGAGCGATTTAATGGATTGCAGCTGGGGACGACATCAGGCATGGCGAAGCCTGATTGGTTTGAGGAGATGCAAGTGCCAGACAGAGAGACGATCGAGGCATTACGAAGACTGGCGGCCAAGTATCGACTCTATGCAGTCTCGGCCCGGCACTACGGCCTAGCAGACATGACGAAGCAGAGTATCGAGAAATATTTGCCTGGTGTCTTTGAGCAGGTTATTTTGACGCGGCGACCAGTCGAAACTAAGGATGGCATCAAGATAATGACCGACTCCAAGACAGAGATATACCGGCAGTACAATATGAAGATTGCGATTGATGACTCGCCGCATCACCTCGAGCGTGGCCTTGAGGGGATGATGCACCGCTTGGCTTGACGATTTTTGTTTGGCGAACGGTCATGGCATCCAGGCGCTACGATTGACGATCCGCGCGCTATTGAGTGCCGCACCTGGGCGGAGGCGGAAGAGCTATTGCCCGGTATTTCGCTCGGTAAATTTGAGTGAGAAGCATCTGGCTATAGATAATATATTGATTGTCTTGCAATTTGTCTATAGAATGGGCTACTATATTTTCTATGAATCTAATAATGAAACTAACGAAACTCTTGAAAGTTCTCTGGCCAGCGTTTCTCTGTGCGGTGGTATGGCAGCTGCTGCAGTTTGCCCCAGCAGACCAGTGGTGGTGGGTGCAAAAGCAATGAGCCCATCACAACGATGATGATTTTTTTCTTGCAGTTTGGCGCTATAGCGATCGGCGGCAGCCAACGACGTGGCTTCTTCTCGTAGCGCTTGTGCTGTTTGCTGTGGCCGACTCGCTGGTGGCGTTCTTGCCCTTCTCGCATCTCATTGTTGGGCTGGGGGTATCTTTGCTGGCGTATCTGGTGCTCTGTGTTATAAATTTGTGGCGCCTCATCTTTGCCTTTGCGAAGGGGGCCGCCAGGCGCATAAATTGGTTATTGCTGCTAGCCACTTTCATGGGTAATGCAATAATGGTATATTCGACACTGCACAACGTGTTGCCGCGTGTAGAAGCCCGCTCCTTGCTGGAGCAATAAAAAGCGTATGCTGCTGTACTTATGGTGCTGATGACGAGCGGGGCAGCGGCAGCTCTGACAGACTATCGGCTACGGTGGAGCGTGGGCAGTTGCAATGGGACAATACTTGCCGCCTCGGAGTCGGCCCTTGCGCTGCAGCTCTTTGGTAAAGCATCTGAGGCATGGATTATCTATAGTATTATGCCATTGTATTGGTGTGGCCTCGTCTCCCTATGTTGCGGCAAAGCCAACCAAAGAAGGAGCAGCTTACATCACGAGTGTAGCACCCTTAAAAAGATGCGGGGAGGCTCAGTTGGCCTCTTGCACAAATCTAGTATCTCACCAGTATACATGCTATAATAAGACGATATGTCGGAGCAGATACGGATTGCTGGGGCGCGCCAGAATAACCTCAAAGATGTCAGCGTGACCATTCCACGTGATCAGTTTGTGGTGGTGACGGGCCTGAGTGGTAGTGGTAAATCGAGCCTCGTCTTTGACACGATCTACGCTGAGGGGCAGCGCCGCTATGTGGAGAGCTTGAGCAGCTATGCTCGGCAGTTCCTGGCATTATGGATAAGCCCGACGTTGACTCCATCGATGGCCTGAGCCCCAGTATCAGCATCGACCAAAAGTCGACAAGTCGCAACCCGCGCTCCACTGTCGCTACAGTGACGGAGATCTACGATTATTTGCGCCTGCTCTTTGCTCGGGTGGGGGTGCCGCATTGCCCGGCTCTTATGCCCGATGGCACGCGCTGTGGCAAGCCTGTCCAGCGCCGAACAGCTCAGTCTATTATCGACGAAATTATGAAACTTCCTGAGGGGAGCAAGCTCATGTTACTGGCACCGATTGTGAGCCAAAAGAAAGGGGAATTTGCCCACATCCCCGAGCAGTACATGCGCAGTGGCTTTGCGCGGGCTCGGGTAGATGGCGTGGTGTATGCGCTTGATGAATTCCCGGAGTTGCAGAAGAGCTATAAGCATGATATTGAGCTGGTGGTCGATCGTGTCGTGATGGCACCAACGATGATGAGTCGCATCTCGCAGTCGGTTGAGCAAGCGCTGGAGCTTGCGAGTGGGGTCGTGCAGGTATTAGACGCCACGAGTGGGGAGATCACAACGTATAGCCAACGTTATGCCTGTATGGATCACCCGGGCGAGACATCCCCGAGCTTGAGCCGCGGCTCTTTAGTTTCAACGCACCACAGGGGGCGTGCCCGGTTTGCACAGGCCTTGGCACACGCCTGGAGGTTGACCCGGAGCTCATCCTTAACCCCAATCTGACGATTGCCGAGGGAGCGATCCGCCCCTTTAATCGCTTTAATGCCGAAGCGTGGTATATGAAGCGTCTCGCCGCGGTGGCTGAGGAGCACGGCTTTAGCTTGCACGTGCCCGTCAAGGAGCTGAGTGATGATGCTGTGCAGAAGGTGCTGTATGGCACAGGCAAGCAAAAATACCGCATTAATCTCAGTGGTAATCGCTATTACGACTCGACCTACGAAGGAGTCATCCCTAATCTCGAGCGTCGTCATCGCGAGACCGATAGTGAGTTTATGCGCAAAGATATCGAGCGCTTCATGCGGGAGCGGAAGTGCACGGCCTGCAAGGGTGCACGGCTCAAACCAGTGGTGCTGGCAGTGACAGTCAATGGCCTCTCCATTATGGATATTTGCAATCTGGACGTCGCCAATGCGCTGGATATGATAGGCCAGCTGGAGTTTAGTGCAGAACAGCAGCACATCGTTAAGCTTGTTGTCAAAGAAATTATGGCACGGCTGGGCTTTATGAACAATGTCGGGCTCAGCTACCTCGAACTGGGGCGGGCAGCCAACACACTTAGCGGTGGTGAGGCGCAGCGTATCCGCCTCGCGACGCAGATTGGTAGTGGCCTGCAGGGGGTGCTGTATGTGCTGGATGAGCCATCGATTGGCCTCCACCAGCGGGACAACGATCGCCTCATCCAGACGCTCAAAAATCTACGCGACCTAGGCAATACCGTGCTTGTGGTAGAGCATGACGAAGATACGATTGCGGCGGCTGACTATCTGGTGGATGTTGGGCCAGGTGCTGGCGTGCACGGCGGGGAGATCGTGGCATGTGGCACGCCAGCAGAGGTAGCACACATGCCGCAGAGCATCACTGGTCGGTATCTGTCTGGCACGGAGAAGATCCCGGTGCCAGCCCAGCGCCGCCCGATTGAGCAGGGCCGTGCGCTGACAATCCGCGGGCACGTGAGAATAATCTCAAGAATATCGACGTCACCATCCCGCTTGGCGTCCTCACGCTGGTGACGGGGGGTGAAGTGGTAGCGGCAAGTCGACGCTTGTCAATAGCATTCTTGCCAGCGAGCTCACTGCCCGCTTGCACCGCGCCCAATCAGTGCCAGGCGCACACGATGCGATCGAGGGGTCGAGCAGCTCGATAAAAGCAATTGTCATCGACCAGTCGGCAATCTGGCCGCACCCCGCGCTCCAACCCCTGCTACCTATACCGGTGTCTTTCCACAGATTCGCGAGCTTTTTGCGGGCACACCCGAGGCAAATATCCGCGGCTACAAGCCAGGGCGCTTTAGCTTTAATGTTAAAGGCGGGCGCTGCGAGCACTGCCAGGGCGATGGCGTCATTAAGATCGAGATGCACTTCTTACCCGATGTCTACATCCAATGCCCCGAATGTCATGGCAAGCGCTATAATCGTGAGGCGCTTGAGATCACCTACAGAGGTAAGACGATTAGCGATGTCCTGGATATGACGGTGGAGCAAGCCTGTGAGTTCTTCGCTAACATTCCTGCGATCGCTCGCAAGTTGACGACGATCAACGAAGTGGGCCTTGGCTATATTAAGCTCGGCCAGCCTGCCACGACCTTTAGCGGTGGCGAGGCGCAGCGTATCAAACTTGCTACTGAGCTAAGCCGGCGCACGACTGGCAAGACGCTCTATATTCTCGACGAACCAACTACCGGCCTGCACACCGCTGATGTCAAGAAGCTACTCGAGATTCTCCAACGTCTCGTAGCGGGCGGCAATAGTATGGTTATCATTGAGCATAATCTTGAGGGTTATCAAATGCGCTGACCATATCATCGACATGGGGCCCCGAAAGGCGGG
>BNJS01003706.1_pt1 | contig 37521 bp, 30 predicted proteins | sample 8540461 | NCBI WGS metagenome assembly BNJS01 (sample SAMD00202454, study PRJDB9452) | human saliva metagenome | isolation source: human saliva | place: Japan
GCAGAGCCCAATTTCAGCAAAAAATGAAGTAAATCTTCTCATAATAAAACGCATCATATCAAGCACCTGCAAGCAACGTGCCGAAATGGTCAAATCCTGATTATATCAACGAATTAGACCCAAAAATCATTGATATGCTAATAGAATTTCATAGGTCACAAGGTACGCTTGAGACCCCTGAAGCACAAGCAGAAATTGCCCAAAGACGTGCAGAAATCGAGCAAAGGAGAGCTGAGCTTGAGGATAAAAAACAAGAGCTTTTGAACCGCTTGAACAAATAGAGTTTCGCAAGTATTATGCTTACAAATTACTTGAGCAATTAACTAAAATATAAACCCTGCCTTTATATCTAGGCAGGGTTTATATTTTAGAAATTCACGTAGGTTGTTTCGGTTTTTTCATACCCAGTATAATCTGAGTTTCTATAGTATCCAGTGATAAACTTCCATTTTCTTTGAGCAACATGGATATAAGTATTTGTTATGTAGTATGGATATGGGCTTTGTGACTCCAAGTAAGACTGATAAGCTTGTATACCAAAATCTGCTCCACCAATTATTGCACCCCATGGGCCACCCACCATAGAACCTATAATAGCAAAAAACGCGGATATTCCAGATTGAACCATGAAGTTAGCGAATGTGTTTTCTAGTTTATTCCCATGTATTGTGTTGACGTAATTCCAAACATTAGGATCGTATGATCTAAAAGATATATTTAGGTCGAGTTCATTCTTTTGATAAGCCATATAGAATGACCCATTGACATAGACACCATCAGCACGTTGTTCAATAGTGTCTACACTTCCATCTGGATTGACCACCTCAAGAACTTCATCACTTAAAATATTTACTTGCGTATCTCCGAACCGCACTGATGAGCCATTCTTAAACTGAGTCTCACCAGATACAACTTTAGAGTTTGCCGATAAGCTATCATCAGCAAAAACAACAAGCGACGGGGAAATGCTAGACATACAGAAAATAGACATAACTAGCAAACACATGCATTTAAACATCTTAGACATAACGGAAACTCCTTTTTATTTTTGATTTTTTTCAACTTTTATTATACAATAAAACCAAATAAAAAGAAAGCGGTAACAATATGCTTAATGTGAAAAATTTTTTTATATTTTTTTATTTTTTTGATCTTTGTCGAAACTACAGGCTTGTTGTTGTTGAAAAACGGTCTTGAAAGAGGTTATTTAGATACAGGAGCTATCATCCTTGCAGTTTTTTTCATTTGCTTTCGACAACCTATGTTCATTCGGTTATGTCTACTTTACAATAAAAAAACCATAAAAAAATAAAAAAAATAAATAGACGTATTTTTCAAAAAAAGATTACATATTTATATAAGCAAAACGACGATTTAAATCGTCGTTTTTTTGTATAACTCCCCCTGAAATTTATTTTAATTATGCAGATTTCACGTATTTTTGGTGCTGAGACAACGATTCTGAGAGCTTTTCAGATAATTTTTTGACCTATCTATCATTAGAAAAGCTTAGAGCGCCAAAGGATTTGAGCGTTTTTTTCTGATTTTTTTAAGACTTTTTTTCCCAGTCTCTTTTTCGATTGAAGATGTAAGTATTCTACTAACTAACTTCTTAGTACTAGCCAACAACGATAATCATAATTCCTCCCAAAATTAGGAATAATAAAGGCAATAATTTTTGTTTTTTCATGTGAAATACCTCACTTTTTGTTTTCTTCTATTTTTATGCTAAAATATTAAAAAAATCAAAAACTGTTCCCTATATATGCTTGTTGAGAGATATTATGAAAAAAATTTGGAGAAATTTTTTTAAAAAGTTTCGAGAATCTAGAGGTTTTCGCTTGAAAGATGTCGAAAAAAAGCTGGTATATCAACATCACAGCTCTCACGTTTTTGAAAAAGGGAGAGACTGATTTAACCATTTCAAAAATTTATGGCTATTTTTGGATGAAATTAACATGCCTATTGATGAATTTATGTATGCTGTTCATGATTTTTCATCGTGATGAACTGAATGAACTCTTATCAAAGGTTAGGCATTTTGTATCAAATCATGATGTTGATGGGTTGAAAAAACTACTTTATTCTCAGATGGAGTCAGATTCTAAACAAGAGAAATTTCATAAGCTTAACATTATTTTTATTAAAAAAATTCGTTTACAAGATTTATCGGGAGAAGCTTTATTATTCTAGTGATGATTTATCTTATCTAACTGACTATCTCTTTAGTGTTGAATACTGGGGACACTATGAATTATTGATTTTTTCAAATACGTTAGATGTCCTAAAACATGATGTTTTCATGGTTTTGGCTAGAGAGATGTCTAGACGTTCTGATTTCTACAAAGAAATTCCAAACAATAGACGATTGATTTCATCTATGCTATTAAACGGATATATCACATGTATTGAAAGAGGAAAATTTCTTGATGCTTTGTATTTTGAAAAACGACTAAACCAATGCTTTTTCACTGAAACTGAAATTTATGAGCGATTGGTATTCCAGTATGCCCAATATCTATATCGCTATAAAAAAGAGACGGATTGCAAAGCAATTATTGAAATGAGGAAGTGTATTGGAGCAATGAAATTAGCAGGAAGTAACCACTTAGCAAAGACTTATGAAAGGCACTTAGAAAAAATTTTAGCAAGTAAAAAGTAATACGCAGATATGGGAAAGGAAGTATCTCGAAATGATATTTTGGTAGAATTGTCTTTAGAAATTTCAATTACGGTTGTTTTATCAGTTCATTGTATTTGAGCGATAGGATTTTTTTCGAAGTTGTCACCATAATTATGAATTTTTGAGGTATTTAATATGCAAGTTCTATCTCCATATATTTTTAAGAAAGAAAAAGTGAAACAGGAGAATTATTTTTTTCAATAGTAAAAATAATCATTCTTTTTTTCATTACAAATGATTTACAAGATGTTATGGAAAAATAATTTAGAGATCAAGGAACAATATGAAAATTATTTGAATAAGTATAATTATTTTTCAAGAAGAAAATGAATTCGAGAATACAATAGATTATGTTAAAAAAATAGTGAAACGGAGACGTTAGAATTTACAATTTTAACACATGGAGACTGTAATTTTAGATGTAAATATTGTTATGAAAAAAATTTGAAAATATAAAAATGAGTAGAGAAACAGAGATTGCGATAGTTGAATTTACAGAAAAAAACTATTATCTGAATCTACGTTTAAATCTTTACATGTATCATGGTTTGGAGGAGAGCCTTTATTAGGGCTAAAAACGATAAAGAATCTTTCAAAAAAATTTATTAATATTTGCTTTCAAAATGGGCTTGATTATTCTGCTAGTATAACAACTAATGGATATTTGCTTAATGAACGAATTATTCATCAGTTAATTCTAGACTATCGCGTTAATAATTTTCAGATAACAATTGATGGAGATGAGGAAAGTCATAATTTTCAAAAGAGTGTTGCGTAATGGAAAGGGATCATATAGCAAGATACTCGAGAATATCAAAGGTTTACAAAATTCAAATTTGAATTTTTTTATTGTAATTTAAGATTTAATATATCGAAAGAAAATTTTAATAATGTTAAGATTTTTTTAGATTCAGATGGGAAATATTTTTAAGCATGATAAACGATTTAGATTTTTATTTTTTTATAATGTAGGTAGTTGGGGGTGTGGGGAGCGTGCCCAAAATTATAAAGTGACATTACCTAATTCAGATGCTAGTTTTGAATTATCAAAGTTTGCCATAAAAAAAGGTTACAATGTTCCTGCTGCTAGAGGTATAATAACAAATTTGTTCAATTGTTATGCAAATAGAAAAAATCACTATACTATTAATGTAAAGGGTGTAATTCAAACTTGTACGGTTGCCTTGTATTCTAATTCTAATATATTTGGAAGTGTACATGCTAAGTTTAATCAGGAAAAGTTTGATAAATGGCACTTAAACATGGATTCAGATTGTAAGAAGTGTCCTATTGCTTTAATTTGTAAATCAGGATTTTGTCCGCCCAAACATAGAAGTAATAAGCAAAGAACATTATGCAATCAAATAAAAAAAGAAAATTGATAAAAAAATCTAGAATTGTTTATGTTAAATAAGGAATATTGTGATTATCTTGATGCAATAAGAGAGGGGTGAAAAAGATGATTGTAATTGAAAATAAGAGTACTACTCAACTTGATATACTTGTACTCCGTGATCATTATTGCGATGAAGATGGAAATGAGTTTTTAGATTGATTTTTTTAAAAATATAAATCGAAATTTAGTTAGTCTAGTTCAGGAGGTAATCACTCTTAATAAACAGCATCATATATAGGTTAATTAAATTATTGTATAGTCTCAGTTGGAGTTAATTTGTTTTATAACTTTTAGACTGAGGCTTTTTATATCTATTCGCTTTCTTTTTAGATAGGCTTATTTATGAAATTTCTAAAATACATTAAAACTAATATTTTTTTATCTATTTTTTAATAGGAGTACTTTTGAATAGCGGGATGGCTCTAATAAAGCCATTGTTATTGGATAAGCTATTGAATATTCGTGAAGAGCAACTTATAATTGGTACAATTTCATACTTTGTTTTATATGGCCTGTGTCTGCACCTGTTTTTTTATAGCACGATGTTGCTAGCAAATTTTGTCAGTAATAATCTGCAGCGTCATCTGCAAATTCGTTTAAAAGATCAGCTTATTAAGAAACTATTTTTGAAAGAAAATGTTGTATATGATGAAAAAGTTTCAATTGTTACACAAGATATGGAACTGCTCTATAATCGCTTCTTTTTACCCCTGGATATGATAGTTGGAAGAGTTTTTATACTTTGTACAACGATTGTTTTTATTTTGGTGCAAAATTTTTGGCTTGGTATTGTTTTTATCGTGTTCTCTTTTCTTCGACCATTGCCTCAATGGGTAATGAATAATCGTTTAATGAAAAGTGGTGCAAATTTTTCGGAAATGCAAAAAGCTTTTCATCTATCTGTAGGAGATTTTTTTAAGGGAGCAGATACGATATATTTTTATGGCGCTAGTAAAGAAAACTTTGCTAAGATGAGAAAAAACAATGAGTGTTACGAGAACGCTCGTTGGAAAAATGAATGGACTAGCAATGTCGTTTATTTTTTCAATGGTCCTTTAGAATTTCTTAGTCAGGTACTACCTCTTGCACTTGGTCTTTTATTACAAAAGAGCGGTATAGAATTAACAACAGCTAGTTTGGTCTCTATGTATATAGCTACAATGAATCTTAGCGGACCTATTCAAAGAATTATGTATAGCATATCTGATATACAGCGATCGCAAACAGTGAAAGAAAAAATATTTTCATTATTGGAAGAATCTTGTTTAGAAACATCATATCCGACAGTCGAATCTTTAGCTGAGCTAGTTTTGGAGGGAGTTTCAAAACAGGTTGGAGAGCAAGTGCTCTTTTATGATTTGTCACTTAGATTAACTAAGCCAAGTAAAGTTTTAATAAAGGGAGCCAGTGGTACCGGAAAGTCAACTCTCCTACAGTTGGTAGCAGGAAAGATAAGTCCGAATAGTGGTAGAATTATCGTACGTGATAAATCAGGTCGAGAATTTACTCATTATCAAGGGAATGTCGCTTATATCTCTCAGAATCCATTTTTCAGACATGGGACAATCCGAGAAAATTTAACATTAGGACAGGAGATTTCAGATAAAGAATTACTCTGTTGCCTAGAACAAGTTGGCTTAACGAATGAAATCACCAATATCTTGGATTATCAACTGATAAACAATGGAGAAAACATTTCAGGTGGACAACGTTTACGACTTGAATTAGTTCGCTGTCTGCTTCGACAAAAAGACATTGTGTTGGCGGATGAGGTTACATCATCCTTAGACAAGGACAATGCATATCAAGTGCGCCAGTTACTTTTGCAGTTGCCTATCATTTTGATTGAAGTTGCTCATCATATTGATTCAGAAACGGTTTATAATCAAGTAATTGATTTGGGAAAATATAGAATAAAATAAATAGACTTGTTCGACATTTTGCTAGCCATAATATACATGCTATATTATAGATTGTTTTAGCTGATTTAAAGATGTGAGAACTAAAAACTATGGCTAAGTTGGAATGTTAAAAATTCAATTTCTGACCACCTAATCTTGTGTCAAATAGTTATCAAACAAAGTCTACTATACCATTTATCAGTTAAATATTTTTATGTTAAGGGAGAGCTGTATGTCTAATTCATTTATCAAGTTGTTAGTCTCTCAATTGTTTGCAAATTTAGCAGATATTTTCTTTAGAGTAACCATCATTGCTAACATATACATTATTTCAAAATCAGTAATTGCCACATCACTAGTTCCCATTTTAATAGGGATATCCTCTTTTGTTGCGAGTCTTTTAGTTCCTTTAGTTACTAAAAGGATAGCGCTAAATAGGGTTTTATCTTTATCCCAATTTGGAAAGACTATATTATTGGCGATACTGGTAGGACTGTTTACCGTAATGCAATCAGTAGCGCCTTTGGTGATCTATCTATTTGTTGTTACAATTTCCATATTAGATGGTTTTGCAGCACCTGTTTCCTATGCTATTGTGCCACGCTATGCGACCGATTTGGGTAAGGCTAATTCAGCCTTATCAATGAGTGGTGAAGCTGTTCAATTGGTGGGTTGGGGATTAGGTGGACTCTTATTTGCAACAATTGGTCTCTTACCTACCACGTTTATCATTTTAATCTTGTATATCATTTCTAGCTTTCTGATGTTATTTCTTCCTAACGCTGAAGTGGAGGTGTTAGAGTCAGAAACTAATCTTGAAATTTTGCTCAAAGGTTGGAAGTTAGTTGCTAGAGATCCTAGATTAAGACTTTTTGTATCAGCAAATTTATTGGAAATTTTTTCAAATACGATTTGGGTTTCTTCCATTATACTTGTTTTTGTAACTGAGTTATTAAATAAAACGGAAAGTTACTGGGGATATTCTAATACAGCATACTCTATTGGTATTATAATTAGTGGCTTCATTGCTTTTAGGCTATCTGAAAAGTTTCTTGCTGCTAAGTGGGAAAGTATTCTTTTTTCTCTTGTAGGCATGGCAATAGTGACGCTGACTATTCTATTTTTTCCAAATGCACAGATGTTTTTATTATTTTCAGCTTTAGTTGGTATGTTATCGCAACTAAAAGAAGTTCCTGAAAGTGTATTTCTTCAGGAAACAGTAGAGGAAAATAACTTGGTTAATGTCTATTCCGTTCTTGAAGTGATTTCGACACTAGCATTTTCAGTATTTGTTTTGCTAATGAGCTATATTACTGAGAGTTTTGGTATTAGCATCAGTTTTTGGCTATCGGCCATTTGTCTGATGATAGAATCTATTTTAATCTATATCAGACGAGATTATTTTAAATGAGAGACCAGGTAAGAAGTCTTTAAAAATCAGAAAATCGCATAGTATCAGGTGTTGAAAAAACTTGACATTGTGCGTTTTTTTATGGGGATATTTACTTCATTTTCCACTGAAATGGAGTTTTTACCTAGACTTCTCTACTTAAAATATTCATAGAAAAACTGCATAATCTTTAAAATTAGCTTAAATGCAGTGAAAATGTACGGCAAACAATTGAAAAATTACCCTATAAAGTGGTACAATGGTAGAAAAATAAGCTAGTAAGAATCACTCTTATTTTAGCGAAAAATTACAGAAATGAATGGTTTTTTTCTTGATGAAACAGAGAAAAAGAATTGTACATTTTTCTTGGTCGGACAGCCTTGTATTTTCTTATCTTTCTAGGGCTGCTTTACTTTTTTAGCTATCTTGGTCAGGGTCAAGGAAGCTTTATCTATAATGAATTTTAACTTGAAGGAGAATCCTTATTATGTCAAATAAAGCAATCGTAGATATGATTGAAACCATTGAGCATTTTGCTCAGACACAGCCTAGCTATCCTGTTTACAATGTTTTGGGGCAGGAACACACTTATGGAGATTTGAAGGCTGATTCGGATAGTTTAGCTGCAGCCATCGACCAACTGGATTTACCAGAGAAGTCTCCTGTGGTTGTTTTTGGTGGCCAAGAATATGAAATGTTGGCAACTTTTGTAGCTCTGACTAAGTCAGGACATGCCTACATTCCCATTGACAGCCATTCAGCCTTGGAGCGAGTTTCGGCTATTTTAGAAGTAGCAGAGCCAAGCTTGATTATTGCTATCTCAGACTTTCCATTGGAGCAGGTTTCTACGCCAATGATGACTCTAGCTCAGGTTCAAGAAGCCTTTGCTCAAGGGACTAGTTATGAGATTACGCATCCAGTCAAGGGTGATGATAACTACTACATTATCTTTACTTCTGGTACAACTGGTAAGCCTAAGGGAGTACAGATTTCCCATGATAACCTCCTCAGTTTTACCAACTGGATGATTACGGATAAGGAATTTGCGACGCCAAGTCGTCCGCAAATGCTGGCTCAGCCACCTTATTCTTTTGATCTGTCTGTCATGTACTGGGCACCGACATTAGCACTTGGTGGTACACTTTTCGCTCTTCCTTCAGCTATTACTCAGGACTTTAAGCAACTCTTTGCGACCATCTTTTCATTGCCAATCGCTATCTGGACATCAACGCCTTCTTTTGCGGATATGGCCATGTTGTCTGAAGACTTTAATAGCGAGAAAATGCCTGGTATCACGCATTTCTACTTTGATGGAGAAGAATTGACGGTCAAAACGGCTCAAAAACTACGTGAGCGTTTCCCAAATGCCCGTATTATCAATGCTTACGGCCCAACAGAAGCGACAGTGGCCCTGTCAGCAGTTGCCGTGACAGATGAGATGCTAGCGAATCTCAAACGTCTACCAATTGGCTATACCAAGGCTGATTCTCCAACCTTTATCATTGACGAGGAAGGAAATAAACTGCCAAATGGTGAACAGGGAGAAATCATTGTTTCAGGACCGGCCGTCTCAAAAGGTTATATGAACAATCCTGAAAAAACGGCCGAAGCCTTTTTTGAGTTTGAAGGTCTACCAGCCTACCATACAGGAGATGTGGGAACTATGACAGATGAAGGCTTGCTTCTCTACGGCGGACGCATGGACTTCCAGATTAAGTTCAACGGTTACCGCATTGAGTTAGAAGATGTCTCCCAAAACCTCAATAAGTCTCGCTTTATTGAGTCAGCAGTTGCTGTCCCGCGTTATAACAAGGACCACAAGGTGCAAAATCTACTGGCCTATGTCATCCTAAAGGACGGTGTCCGCGAGCAGTTTGAGCGTGATATCGATATTACCAAGGCTATTAAGGAAGACCTAGCAGATATCATGATGTCCTATATGATGCCATCTAAGTTTCTCTATCGAGACAGTTTACCACTGACTCCAAATGGAAAAATTGATATCAAAGGATTGATTAATGAGGTAAATAGGAGATGATGGAGTTTTTTAAACAGCTTCCTCATTTAGAGCCATACGGCAATCCTCAGTATTTTGTCTATGTGATTGCTGCAACCTTGCCCATCTTTATAGGCCTCTTTTTCAAGAAACGCTTTGCCTGGTATGAAGTGCTGGTAAGTCTCTTCTTTATTGTCACCATGTTGGTAGGTGGGAAGACTAATCAGTTGGTTGCCTTGGGTATTTATCTGTGCTGGGAAATATTGCTCCTACTTTTCTACAAGCATTATCGAAAAAGTAAGGATGGCCAGTGGGTCTTCTACCTAGTTAGTTTTCTGTCCCTACTGCCAATTATCTTTGTCAAGGTGCAGCCGGCTATCAATGGAACGCAGTCTTTGCTTGGGTTTTTGGGTATTTCTTACCTGACCTTTCGTTCGGTTGGGATTATCATCGAGCTGAGAGATGGAGTGATTAAGGATTCTACCCTCTGGGAATTCCTCCGTTTTCTTCTCTTTATGCCGACTTTTTCAAGTGGTCCAATCGATCGCTTTAAGCGGTTTAATGAAAATTATCAGACCATTCCTGAGCGAGATGAGTTGATGGATATGCTGGAAGAGGCTGTCAAGTATATCATGCTTGGCTTTCTATATAAGTTTATCATAGCTCATATTTTAGGAGAGACCTTACTCCCTCCTCTGAAGAATCTAGCCCTACAGTCAGGTGGCTTTTTTAACCACTATGCCTTGGCAGTTATGTATACCTTTGGTCTAGAACTTTTCTTTGACTTTGCAGGCTACTCTATGTTTGCCTTGGCAATCTCAAACTTAATGGGGATTCATAGTCCAATTAACTTCAACAAGCCTTTTTTATCTAGGGATTTAAAAGAGTTTTGGAATCGCTGGCACATGAGTCTGTCTTTCTGGTTCCGTGACTTTGTCTTTATGCGAATGGTCATGGTGTTGACCAGAAAGAAGGTCTTTAAGAATCGCAATGTAACCTCAAGTGTGGCCTATATTGTAAATATGCTGATTATGGGATTTTGGCATGGAGTGACCTGGTACTATATCGCCTATGGCCTCTTTCATGGATTAGGCTTGGTTATTAATGATGCTTGGATTCGTAAGAAAAAAACGCTCAATAAGGAACGGAAAAAAGCAGGGAAAGCTGCTCTACCTGAGAATCGCTGGATTCAGTTGCTTGGCATGGTTATCACCTTCCATGTCGTCATGCTGTCATTCTTAATCTTTTCTGGATTTTTGAATGATTTATGGTTTAAAAAATAAAAGGAAATAAAATATGGATATCAAATCAGAAGTTATTGAAATTATTGATGAGTTGTTTATGGAAGATGTTTCTGACATGATGGATGAAGATCTTTTTGATGCAGGTGTCTTGGATAGTATGGGAACGGTTGAGTTGATTGTGGAGATTGAAAACCGTTTTGATATTCGTGTCCCTGTTACAGAGTTTGGTCGCGACGACTGGAATACAGCCAATAAAATCATAGCTGGTATTGTGGAGCTACAAAATGCTTAAACGCTTATGGTTAATCTTTGGGCCTATCTTCATAGCTGGATTTTTGGTTCTTCTACTCATCTTTTTTTATCCAAGTAAAACAAGCCATAATCTGACGGAGGAGAAATATTCGGCGGCTTCTGTTAGTGTAGAGAGTTTTAAAGAGAGAAGCCAAAAAGTAAGGGCTCTTACAGATCCAAATATGCGTTTTATTCCTTTTCTAGGGTCCAGTGAATGGATTCGATTTGATAGTGTCCATCCAGCTGTTTTAGCAGAGAAATACCATCGTCCCTATCGTCCTTACTTTTTAGGTCAAGCAGGAGCAGCCTCTCTAAATCAATATTTTGGCCTACAGCAAATTTTGCCAGAAATTGAGAATAAACAGGCGGTATTTGTTATTTCGCCTCAGTGGTTTACAGAGACTGATTATGAACCCGCAGCGTTTCAGAGATTTTTTAACAGTGACCAATTGACAGCTTTTCTGGAAAATCAATCTGGTGACACTGCTGCAAAGCATGCGGCTATTCGATTGTTAAAGCAGAATCCTAATGTTGCATTAAAAGGCATTGTTCAAAAACTATCAAAGGGTGAAGAATTATCAGAGGTTGATCAGGTTGCTATTAATATTTTTGCCCGATTCAATGAGAGACAGGCTTCTCTATTTGGTCAGTTCTCCATTAGAGGAAAACTCAAATATAAGGAACATGTGGAAAATTATTTAAAAGATCTTCCAGATCAATTTTCTTACCAAGAGTTAGAAAAAATTGCTCGAAAGGATGCAGAAGCCAATACGACCAATAATGATATGGGGATGGAAAATCATTTCTATACGAGAGAGGTTAAGAAGGATTTGAAAAAATGGGAAGGGTATCAAAAGAATTACAGTTTCCTAAAATCATCTGAATATAATGATTTACAGTTGGTTCTCAATCAATTTGCAAAATCGAAAGTTAATGTCCTCTTTGTCATCCAGCCTGTCAATAAGAAATGGATGGACTACACAGGGCTCAGAGAAGATATGTACCAGCATGCAGTGGAGAAAATTCGTTACCAATTAGAAAGTCAAGGTTTCACTAATATTGCTGACTTTTCAAAAAATGGAGGGGATCCTTATTTTGTTAAGGATACCATTCACCTAGGTTGGTTGGGTTGGCTTGCTTTTGATAAGGCAGTTGATCCTTTCCTATCCAATCCCACGCCAGCTCCGACTTACCATCTGAATGAACGCTTTTTCAGCAAAGACTGGGCGACTTATGATGGAGATGTTAAGACATTCAAATAGATAATAATATATAGAAGAGTTCAAGAATGAAACTGGTTTTCACGTTTTTTCTTGACTCTTTTTTTGGTTGTGATATAATTAACCAGTAAATAATTTTTCAAAGAATAGTATTTTTCTCTTAAAAAAGAGAAGTCCAAAAGGAAAGGAGTCAGATATGAGACAGCTAGCGAAGGATATCGATGCTTTTTTGAACGAGGTGATTTTGCAGGCAGAAAATCAGCATGAAATCCTAATAGGTCATTGCACTAGCGAGGTGGCCCTGACCAATACCCAGGAGCATATCCTCATGCTCTTGTCGGAGGAATCTTTAACCAATTCAGAGTTGGCTCGTCGCCTCAATGTCAGTCAGGCGGCGGTTACCAAGGCCATTAAATCTCTGGTTAAGGAAGGGATGTTAGAAACATCTAAAGATCCTAAGGATGCGCGTGTGATTTTTTACCAGTTGACTGATTTGGCTCGTCCAATCGCTGAGGAGCACCATCATCACCATGAGCATACACTTTTAACTTATGAACAAGTGGCGACTCAGTTTACTCCAAATGAACAAAAAGTGATTCAGCGGTTTTTGACTGCTTTAGTAGGAGAAATCAAATAATGAGATACATTACGGTAGAGGATTTATCCTTCTATTATGATAAGGAGCCCGTTCTTGAACATATCAATTATAGTGTTGATAGTGGGGAATTTGTTACCTTGACAGGGGAAAATGGGGCAGCTAAGACGACACTGATTAAGGCCAGTCTTGGAATCCTTCAGCCACGCATTGGCAAGGTGACCATTTCAAAGACAAATACGCAGGGTAAGAAATTGAGAATAGCCTACCTTCCTCAACAAATAGCCAGTTTTAATGCTGGTTTTCCAAGTACGGTGTATGAATTTGTCAAATCTGGTCGTTATCCGCGAAAAGGCTGGTTCCGTCGTTTGAATGCTCATGATGAGGAGCATATCAAGGCTAGTTTGGACTCAGTTGGCATGTGGGAACACAGAGACAAACGCTTGGGTTCTTTATCTGGAGGACAAAAGCAGCGAGCAGTGATTGCGCGTATGTTTGCTTCGGATCCAGATGTGTTTATCCTAGATGAGCCGACAACGGGGATGGATGCAGGAAGTAAAATGAATTTTACGAACTCATGCACCACAGCGCCCATCATCATGGTAAGGCTGTTTTGATGATTACTCATGACCCTGAAGAAGTTAAGTACTATGCGGACCGCAATATCCATCTAGTCCGTAACCAAGATTCGCCATGGCGTTGTTTCAACGTTCATGAGAATGATCAGGAGGTGGGCCATGCTTAGTTTGTTATCTTACGACTTTATGCAACGCGCCTTTCTGGCTGTTATTGCTATGAGTCTTTTTCTCGCCAGTATTGGGAACCTTCCTCATCTTGCGTCGTCAGAGTTTGATGAGTGATACGCTTAGTCACGTCTCACTTTCGGGTGTAGCCTTTGGTCTGGTTTTTGGGGATTTCTCCGACAGTTTCTACGATTGCCATTGTCTTGATTGCGGCGGTCTTTCTGGAGTATCTCCGTACGGTTTATAAGAGCTTTATGGAAATCGGGACAGCTATCCTCATGTCAACAGGTCTGGCTGTTTCTCTGATTGTCATGAGTAAGGGTAAAAGCTCTAGCTCAATGAGTTTGGACCAGTATCTTTTTGGTTCAATCGTGACGATCAGCGAAGAGCAGGTCGTTTCCCTCTTTGTCATTGCGGCGGTTGTTTTGATTTTGACCTTCCTCTTCCTTCGTCCGATGTACATTTTGACCTTTGATGAGGATACGGCTTTTGTGGATGGCTTGCCAGTTCGTACCATGTCTATTCTTTTTAACATGGTTACAGGGGTGGCCATTGCCCTTATGATTCCTGCTGCAGGAGCTCTTTTGGTATCGACTATCATGGTCTTGCCAGCTAGTATTGCCCTGCGTCTGGGGAAAAACTTTAAATCGGTTATGCTGCTTGCCAGTGCTATTGGATTTTTGGGAATGGTAGCAGGACTTTACATTTCCTACTATGCAGAAACACCTGCAAGTGCAAGTATTACCATTATTTTTGTAACTGTCTTTTTACTCATCAGTTTAGTAAGACGTTTTATCAAATAGGAGACTAACGTGAAAAAAATTAGCTTATTGCTAGCCAGTCTATGTGCCTTGTTTTTAGTGGCTTGTTCCAATCAAAAGCAGGCAGATGGCAAACTAAATATCGTGACAACCTTTTACCCTGTCTATGAATTTACCAAGCAAGTCGCAGGAGATACGGCTAATGTAGAACTCCTCATCGGTGCTGGTACAGAACCCCATGAATATGAACCGTCTGCCAAGGCAGTTGCCAAAATCCAAGATGCAGATACCTTCGTTTATGAAAATGAAAACATGGAAACATGGGTTCCTAAATTGCTAGATACCTTGGATAAGAAAAAGGTGAAAACCATCAAGGCGACAGGCGATATGTTGCTCTTACCAGGTAGCGAGGAAGAAGAGGGAGAGCATGACCATGGAGAAGAAGGTCATCACCATGAGTTCGATCCCCATGTTTGGTTATCACCAGTTCGTGCCATTAAACTAGTAGAGCATATCCGTGATAGCTTATCAGCAGATTATCCTGATAAAAAAGAGACCTTTGATAAGAATGCTGCTGCCTATATTGAAAAATTGCAAGCCTTGGATAAAGCCTACACAGAAGGCTTGTCTCAAGCCAAACAAAAGAGCTTTGTAACGCAACACGCAGCTTTTAACTACCTTGCCTTGGACTATGGACTCAAACAAGTCGCAATTTCAGGCCTCTCTCCAGATGCAGAGCCATCAGCTGCTCGCTTGGCGGAATTGACAGAGTACGTTAAGAAAAATAAAATCGCCTATATCTATTTTGAAGAAAATGCCTCACAAGCCCTTGCTAACACACTTTCAAAAGAAGCAGGTGTCAAAACAGATGTCCTTAATCCTTTAGAAAGTCTGACAGAAGAGGATACCAAGGCTGGAGAAAACTACATTTCCGTGATGGAGAAAAATCTCAAGGCTCTAAAACAAACAACAGACCAAGAAGGCCCAGCAATCGAGCCTGAAAAGGCAGAGGATACCAAGACAGTTCAAAATGGTTATTTTGAAGATACAGCTGTCAAGGACCGCACCTTGAGTGACTATGCAGGTAATTGGCAGTCAGTTTATCCTTTCCTTGAAGATGGAACTTTGGATCAGGTCTTTGACTATAAGGCTAAGTTGACTGGTAAGATGACTCAGGCTGAGTACAAGGCCTACTATACAAAAGGCTATCAGACAGATGTAACTAAGATTAATATCACTGATAACACTATGGAATTTGTTCAAGGTGGACAAAGTAAGAAATATACTTACAAGTATGTTGGTAAGAAAATATTGACTTATAAGAAAGGCAATCGTGGTGTGCGCTTCCTCTTTGAAGCCACAGATGCTGATGCTGGACAATTCAAGTATGTTCAGTTTAGTGACCACAATATCGCCCCAGTTAAGGCAGAACATTTCCATATCTTCTTTGGAGGCACAAGCCAAGAAGCACTCTTTGAAGAAATGGATAACTGGCCAACCTACTACCCAGATAACCTATCTGGACAAGAAATCGCCCAAGAAATGTTGGCGCATTGATGAGAAACCGACTAGTTCATAGGAGCTAGTCGGTTTTTGGGTACTAGATAGCTAACTGCATTATAGACCTTTCAGAACTTTAAACAATAAATAAAACTCTTGAAATATCGGGGTCTGTATGTTAGAATGATTTTAATGGATAAGGTTCATTAGAACATCAAAGCCCTTAACTATGCCAGTAGTTAAGGGCTTTTTTGACGTATCTTAGCGATTTAACGGGTGTTGATAGGCTAGTCATTCGGTCTATTTCTTACCATCTAGCCATCTGCAGACGAAATACAAGATAATTCCTGCTATGACATCCGCTATAATAGTAAGAGCAAGCTCAGGCATAAGGCCCATTAGTTTCACCTCCTCTCACGAACCGTAAGGAACGTAATCGGTAACCGATGACAAAACAAAAATAGTATACACAATACATTAGATCATCAACATTGCTTAATTCTTGAAATACAGGGTCTAGGCGACAAAGTCTTTAAAATCAGAAAAACGCATAATATCAGGTGTGCAAAAACTTTGATACTATGCATTTTATCATGGATATATTGACTTTGTTTTCTCTTCAAGTTAAGTTTGCATCTATCATCCAAGAAATATTAGTGAATAAGATGTTATAGTTAAATGAAATAAAAAAACTGAATAAATTAATTGGGAAAATCAAACCAATTTTTAACAATGTTTTAGAAAACGATATAGACTATTCTAGATTCAACCCACTATATATCAATCATAAAAGTGGATAGGAAAGTTTTTCTGATTATCAGAATTCCTTCCTATCCACTTTTTTTGAAGATTGTAGTTAGCCTTATTTTTATATAGAATCAGCTTATTTGTTTTTATTTATCAAAACCTTGTAAGGCTTTTTGGCGTTCTTCTACTTGACCTTTAGCATCTAGTTTGTTACCACCGTATACAGCTGATTCCCATGATCGTACATTGGATTTGGGAAGATGATGAATTTTTCACCGAATTCTTTTTGCAATTCTTCAAGTTGTTTATCACGGTCAGATTCAGAAGTCTTAGAAAAATCTGCAAAGTCTACGAGGTTATCACCAAATAATAAGATAAGATTTGTTTTTTCTTGAACTTTTTGGCGACGACCTTCTTTGGATTTTACACCGCTTTCTAAGAACATGAGATGATCACGTCCTTGAACAGGAATTCCTTCACTTTCAAGATTTTTAATGGTAGCATCTACTTGATTAGCTGAGCGGTCAGAAATATAGTAGATTTGGACACCGTTTTGATCAGCAAACTGAAGAAAATCTTTGGCACCTGGGACAGCTTTTGCTGTAGCTTTTTGAACCCAAATATCCCAATTTTCGGGTGTAAATGCTGTACCGTCTTTAACATTTTGTACTTGATAAGGGCTATTATCTAGGACAGTTTCATCCAAGTCTAAAACGATGGAGTAAGGTTTGTCTGATTCTGTTTTGAGCAATTCCTTTAGGTGATTTGTTGCAACGTTATAACCCTGTATGTATAAAGCTTTAGTTTCAGCTGATTTTTGATACCAAAGGGTTGACATAGTGTTTTCTCTCGACCGTAGTTGGTCATATGTCATTGTAATCTGATTATCAGATGAGCTATTATTGCTTGTCTGTGTTTCTGTAGACTTTGTTGCACAACTAGCCAATAAGACGACAGAAGCAAGTGCAGAAAGGATTGTAACAGTAGTTTTTGCTGTTTTCATGAAATATCTCCTATTCATTCATTTCAATAAATAGTATAGCACGAGGGAAAAGTTAAGGCAAGCTATTCCCTGAATATGGATAAAGATAATGTAATGAAAAAAGCGATTATTAACTTGAAATGTAGTTTTACCTCTAATTATTGACATTTCAGGAAAAATCGCAGTAAAAACTGCACAACCTTCTTTAAATGTGCTATAATACAGGAAAAAATAATGATGGAGGTCGTCGCGATGATAACAACATTTTTGATGATTTTTGTGGTGGTTTGTGTGCTCCTATTACTGATAGTCACACTGAGTACAATTTATGTGGTTCGTCAGCAGTCGGTGGCGATTATTGAACGCTTTGGTAAATATCAAAAGGTTGCCAATAGTGGTATTCATATTCGATTGCCTTTTGGAATTGACTCGATTGCAGCTCGGATTCAGTTGCGCTTGTTGCAAAGCGATATTGTAGTTGAGACTAAGACTAAGGATAATGTGTTCGTTATGATGAATGTGGCGACCCAGTACCGTGTCAATGAGCAGAGCGTGACAGATGCTTACTATAAACTCATGCGTCCAGAATCTCAAATTAAATCTTATATCGAAGACGCTCTTCGCTCTTCTGTTCCCAAATTAACCTTGGATGAATTGTTTGAGAAAAAAGATGAGATTGCCCTTGAAGTTCAACATCAAGTAGCAGAAGAAATGACTACTTACGGTTATATTATTGTGAAAACCTTGATAACCAAGGTTGAACCAGATGCAGAAGTCAAGCAATCCATGAATGAAATCAATGCGGCGCAACGCAAGCGGGTCGCAGCGCAAGAATTGGCAGAAGCTGACAAGATTAAAATCGTCACTGCAGCTGAAGCCGAAGCAGAAAAAGACCGCCTTCATGGTGTGGGGATTGCCCAACAACGTAAGGCGATTGTGGATGGATTGGCAGAGTCTATCACAGAACTCAAGGAAGCCAATGTTGGCATGACAGAAGAGCAAATCATGTCCATCCTCTTGACCAACCAGTATCTGGATACCTTGAATACCTTTGCTTCTAAGGGAAATCAAACTATCTTTTTACCAAATACACCAAATGGTGTGGATGATATCCGTACACAAATATTGTCAGCCCTTCGTGCTGAGAAGAAATAATAGACTAATACTCTTCGAAAATCAAAGAGCTTGGCAACAGGCTCTTTTTGTATTGCTTTTGTTAAGAAGAGCAAAGAACATTGATATACATTTAAATAAAAATTATTGTATGTTGTCTCCCTCAACTTGGAATGATAAGGGAATAACTAGAAAGATTTGTGAATACAAACTATTTCTGATATACTAAATATACAGTAATAATGAATGATAGGATATGGAATGAAAGAATATCAATTTGAGAGAAAACAGCGTTTTTCTTTGAGGAAATATACAATAGGAGCTTGTTCGGTCTTGCTAGGAACGAGTTTATTTTTTGCTGGTATAGGGGCTCAACCCGTACAGGCTGCAGAAACGACTTCAACACTAATTTCAAGTCATTATTTGGATGAGCAGGATTTATCTGAAAAGCTGAAATCTGAGTTGCAATGGTTTGAAGAGAATAAAATTGAGGTAAAAGAGGGAAAAGAATACTATTTTGTCTATCGAAAATTGGCTACAAGATTACCAGAAACAGGTCTGTTTTCTAATGATGGGATGTTTATCTTGGGAGCAGGATTATTATTGCTTTCCTTCACTTTAATCAAGAGAAAAAAGGGAGCGTCTTACTTCCTTGTGACAGTCTTTGCTGTTGGTGGATGGGGAGCATCGATCTCTGCTTTAGAAAATCTGGTAGAATTGCAACCAGCCCTTGTTAAGAGAGTAGAAGGTCAGTTTCTACCAAGTCCTGAAACAGTCCAAGGATATGAATTTACGGGATATTATTTGGTAAGAGATAGTGGTAGCAAGGAACTTTCTGTTGATAAGGTAGAATCGCCAGCATTATCTCAAAAGGAGGACAGTTCAGAACCTCAATCCAAGAAGATTGTACCACAGACTGCATCTCAATTTGACTCGACTGAAGATTTTGTGCAATCTCCTCAACCATCTTACGAAGTTGAGCCCGTTTTAAATCCATCTCCTGAAAAAAGTATGAGTATTGAGTCTAAAAAAGTACCAGATGAAGGAATGAAAACTGTTATTGAAGACAAGCCAGAACTGGAAGTTAGGATAGGGGAGATAGAGTTTGAAACTCAATTTCAGTCTGACCCAACTCTGGCTAAGGGAGAAAAAAGAATTTCTATAGAAGGTGCCAAGGGACAAGAACGAATCTTAACAGAAGTAAGGGTTGTCGATGGTATTGTTACGCGAAATGAAGTAGCGAGAGAAGTGCTTCGTGAACCAGTTACTCAGGTGATTCTGGTCGGGACAAAAGAGAAGAAACCTCAAGAAAATGGCATAAGCACAGCCCCGGAAGTCCAACCATCTCTTCCCTCTTATGAAGGTGGTGTTTCCGGTGAGTCCTTGGTAGAACCAATGCTTCCCTCTTATGAAGGTGGTGTTTCCGGCGAATCCTTGGTAGAACCATCTCTTCCCTCTTATGAAGGCGGTGTTTCCGGCGAATCCTTGGTAGAACCATCTCTTCCCTCTTATGAAGGTGGTGTTTCCGGCGAATCCTTGGTAGAACCACCTCTTCCATCTTATGAAAGCGGTGTTTCCGGTGAGCCTGAGATACAGGAGGCTCTACCAGAGTATAAAGAAGACACTCAAGTTCCTCAGACCAAAGTAGAGACCAAAGCTGTTCCTTATGAAACCATTTATGAAAAGAATGAGGCACTAGACCACGGTGTTACAAGAGTAAAAATTTCGGGATTGAGGGACAAGAACAAGTTACTACTACCTATACTAAAGATCAAGCAAGTGGAAATATTTCTGAGAATAAAACTGTCAAAAATAGTAGCTAACAAAGTTGATCAAGTTGTAGAAGTTGGAACTAAACCGAGTGTTGAAACTACTGTCCTATCTCATAAAACGATTTACCAGGTGAATCCTGCTTTGGAGTTCAGACGAGAGGAAGTAGCTGTTGCAGGGCGTGATGGTTCTGTGGAAACTAGGACGACTTATCAACTAGACAAGGCAACAGGTCAGGTGACGGTATCTGATACTACTAAACAAGTAAATTCAGCAGTCGATAAAGTGATTCAAGTTGGTAATGTGGAAAAAGTAATACAACCGATTGCTGTTACTGATGAGCGAAGAGAGGATTCTTCACTTGCTAAAAATATAGAAAAGGTAGCATCTGAAGGAGAAGTTGGTGAGAATACACTTACCAGAACATACGCTATCAATGAACAAACTGGTGAATTGGTTAATCCTCAAGAAGTGAGTCAAATAACAAAACCAATGAAACCGAGAGTTATTTTAGTTGGTAGTCAGGAGGATAAACCACACATTCTTCCGGCTAATAGTGAGAGAGAAGATGCTGTGGATGTGTCTGCTCTGACCACAAGCGCGAGATCAGTAGATTTCTTACATGACAGTAAACTAAAAGCACAGTTAGAGCCTACCTATGATCCTCGAGATATTATAACAAGGAGAATTGCGCTCAGAAAAACACACCCAAATATCACTGACCAAGAAGTCAAAGATATGTTGCGCACAGAGTATCTTCAAAAACTGTCAATTCAAGAAAGCTTTGATCAGACGAAGACGCAAGCTGAGTCAAGTTTCAAAAAGATTGCCTCGCATACATTGGGAATTATAGGAGATACCCCTGAAAATCGCAGCAAGGTCAAACAAGAGCTGGAGCAATACAAAGAGCAGATCTTGTTGGGATTGTCTTATATCAATCGTTTTTATAATATTCAATTTGGGGACACGAATATTCGTGATATTCTGGCCTTTAATCCAAGTTCATTTGGCAATAAGACAATGACAGCCTTAGATAGTTTGAAGAAACTAGGATCTATGTCTTATGAAGAGATGAAGTTGACCAATAGTCCTCAAACATTTACAAAATACTTATCTACCATTACAGGTAAGGCTAGCTTGAAGGAATTTTTAGACAGCAATCGCCAACTCTTTACGTCAGATGATGCGGATACTTGGCTTAAAAAATCTAGTCAAGCTATGATTGTTGAAAAACCATCTAAGGAAAATCCTTCAGCGCATGTCGGGCTATATAGCAAGTTGACAGCTGGGGAAAAGGATCCTCGTAAACAAGAGGCTAATATGGCTGCTATTTTGGGCCTTTTGAATGTGAAAGAACCAAGTGTTTATGTGATTAGTAATATGGCGACGATTACTTACGGTAATATTGGTTCCTATATAGATACTTCTCTTGCCCAGTCTAATCCAACTAAGTACCAGACTGAGCTTGCTAGAGTCAAGTCTTTAATTGAGAAAGCAGCTGTACAGCAAGCCAACTATGTTGATACTCTTTATCGTATAACAAAACCAGAAATCGTGATAAGTTGCTGACAAATCGCTTGATTATTGATACGATGAAGAAATATACAAGTAATCCGAATGCCCAGATTGATAGCACTTGGTCATCAGCTGCTGGTAATGGAGCTGATAAGGGGGTCGACCAATTTATGACTCCTATGAATTACTATTCTCCAGTAAGTAAGGTGGGAGCTGAGGCCAATGGATTAGGTGTCCGTTACTTTATAGATAGGGTTCTGGATGATAGGGGTTCAGCTACTTATTCTCATGAAATGACGCACTTACTAGATAGAACGGTCTTGTTTAATAATCACGGTCGTCGAGATGGTACAGGAGCAGAGTTTTATGCGCGTGGTATTTTTGAAAACTCCTATAATCCAGAAAAGGATACTTATTTCAATCTCAACTTTGTATATGATGAGAGTGATCAGAATGGATTTTACAATAAAACACCTGATCGATTTAAAACGGCAGAAGATTTGCAATCTTACATGAAGGGAAGTTTTGATGTCCTTTATACTATAGATTACCTAGAAGCAGAGGCAAGCAAAGGCTTATCTGCAGAAGACAAGATGAGTTATTTCAAAAAAATAACGCCAATCACTTCAACAGGTCCTAGAACTTGGGTAGATTACCGTAATACAGCAGTTAAACCGACTCATAAGAGTGAGGAGATTCAAGCTCTGACCTTAGAAGATGCCAAAAAATTGACAGATATTGATAGTTTGATTGACAATCATATCCTGGTTAATCGTTATATCATTGCTGGTTTTTTAGACAAAGGTAAAATTGCAGCAAATGGTTATTATACCGTTGATATGTTTGATACCATTTATGGTGTTAGTCAAAATGACTCTGGTATGAGTGGGGATATCACCTTTAGAAAACAAGCCTTTGAATTGATGGCTGCTTTGGGCTATTATGAAGGATTTGTTCCTTATGTGTCAAATCAATATAAAAACCAAGCTGAAGAAGAAGGCAAACCGCTATCTGATAAATATATTTTCGATAACATTTTAGGAAAATCTTACGCAGCTTTCAAAAAAGAGCAAATAACTGAGCGTGTTGAGAAATTAGGTAAGTTAAAACCAATTACTATAAATTACAACGGAAAAGAAGAAGTGATTGATAGTAAAGAAAAATTACAAGGGCTTATGAATAAAGCTGTTAAAGAAGAACTTGCTCAGATAAAAGCAGGAAATACAACGGTTAAAAAGTTTAAATTTATCGAAACTCCAGTCCAAAAACTGAAAAAAGCGATTTATAAAGCTTATCTCAAAGGTTCAGATGACTTTAGACAGTCGATTTACAATAGTTAAGACAAAAGGGACATCTCTCTGGAATGAACATTCAGAGGGGTGTTTTTGCTCTCTTGTAAGATTTGACCTTGTTTCTTAATGTATGAACAAGGAGTGATTTTCAGACTTCTCTACAAATTATAGAATCTTTTCTGAGTATTTAGGGAGTGATAGAGGAAGTCTTGAAAGCGCTTTTGTTTTGTGCTATAGTCAAGTATATCGATTCGTTTAAAGAGGAATGTTTATATGAGAAGAGAAGAAGTTTTACGAAATCACTGGTTTTTTAGCCAAGAAGTGGGGAAAGAAGAGGCCTTGGCGCAAGATTTTCAGAGGGGAAATTGGCAGGCCATTCAAGTGCCACATGACTGGAGTATTTACAATGATTTTGACCAGTATTCGCCAGCGCAAAATGAGGGTGGTCAGTTAAATGGGGGTCAAGCCTGGTACCGGACGCAGTTTTACTTGGAAGAAGATGCCAGTCTTGTATCGGTGCGTTTGTTGTTTGATGGAGTTTACATGAATGCCCAAGTCTATATCAACGGGCAAGTGCTGGGCTATTATCCCAGTGGCTATACGCCCTTTTCTTATGATATAACGCCTTATCTAAGAAATGATGGGACAGCCAACCAGCTTGCGGTTTTTGTGGAAAATCAGCAACCTAGCAGTCGTTGGTACTCTGGTAGCGGTATTTACAGAGAAGTAGAATTGTTGATTACAGATTTGGTGCATCTGGATTTATATGGGATTAAGATAGTAAGTCCCAAGCTCAAGGAGCAAAGACAATCGTGGGTGGAAACCCAGCTTGAAAGCAAGGTTTCAAATGATGGGCCTCAGTCCGTGTCGGTGTATTTAGAACAGAGTATCTGGTATGATGGGCAGCAGCTGTCAGACTGGCAGGTGACAAACTCTGTAGTGATTGAAGCTGGGGACAAACATCATTTTCAACAAGTAATATCAATTTTCCAACCTTTGCTTTGGGATATTGATTCCCCTCACCTTTACCAATTGAAGACTCGTCTTTACAAAAATGGCATTTTGGTTGATGAAGAAGAGGAGACTTTTGGTTACCGTTATATGGATTGGCAAGCAGATAAGGGCTTATTTCTCAATGGTCGCTGGTTGAAGATTCATGGGGTTTGTTTGCACCATGACTACGGAGCGCTGGGAGCTGTGGAAAATAGGTCAGCTGCTGAGAGACGATTGCGCCAGATGAAGAAAATGGGCGTCAACGCTATCCGAATCACGCATAATCCAGCCAGTAGCATTTTACTGGCTCTAGCTGCCAAAATGGGCCTACTCATCCAAGAAGAAGCCTTTGATACCTGGTATGGAGGCAAGAAAGAATATGACTATGGTCGCTTTTTTGAGGAAGAAGCAACTCATCCAGAAGCGAAAGCAGGCGATTTCTGGTCAGATTATGATTTGCGAACTATGATTGAGCGTGGCAAGAACAATCCAGCGATTTTTATGTGGTCCTTGGGAAATGAAGTCAGCGAAGCAAATGGCGATGCTCATTCATTGAAGACGATCAAACGCTTGCTAGAAAGGGTTAAGGAGGTTGATGATAGCCGTTTTGTGACCATGGGAATGGATCAGTTCCGCTTTGGAGATGGTTCTGGAGGCCATGAAAAGATAGCCAATTTGCTGGATGTGGTGGGCTTGAATTACTCAGAAGACAATATTGACGGGATTCGCAAAAGACATCCCAAGTGGCGACTTTACGGATCTGAAACCTCATCGGCTACACGAACACGTGATAGCTATTTTCGTCCAGATAAGGAATGGGTTGGGTATAATCGCCGCGTGCGGAATTTTGAACAGTCAGACTATGGCAATGATCGAGTCCCTTGGGGGAAGACAGCGACGGCTTCTTGGATAGCAGATAGAAATCGGCTAGACTATGCGGGTCAGTTTATCTGGACAGGAGTGGACTATATCGGCGAGCCGACTCCTTGGCACAACCAAATGACACGCCTGTAAAGAGTTCTTATTTTGGGATCGTGGATACAGCAGGGATTCCTAAAAATGATTATTATCTCTATCAAAGTCAGTGGTTGGACGTAAATCAGCATCCCATGGTTCATATCCTGCCCCACTGGAATTGGGAAATTCACAAGAGTTATCAACAAGTTGTGGATAAGTATGGGGATATCCCTGTTCGAGTGTATTCAAATGCTGGTTCTGTAGAGCTTCTCAATGGAAAATCTCAAGGTAGGAAGACTTTTCAGGAAAAATGGACTTCAGACGGTAGAAAATACCAAGAGGGAGAAGGTTCTGACCAACTCTATCTCGAATGGCGTTTGCCCTATCAACCAGGAGAATTGTATGCTGTAGCCTATGACCGTCAAGGTCAGATTGTGGCAGAAGATAGGGTGGTGACTGCAGGTAAGCCAGCCAAAATCGGGTTACATGCCGAGAAAACAAAACTGGAGCCAGATGGGCAAGACCTCCTCTATCTCTATTTTGATGTATTGGACAAGGATGGAAATTGGGTGCCGAGTGCTTCCAATCAGATTCATTTTAAAATTGAGGGCCCTGCTTGCATTGTGGGTGTGGATAACGGCAGACAGGCCAGTCGTGAACGTTACCAGGCTCAGAAAAATGGTCGGTTTAAGCGGAAAGCCTTTCATGGTAGAGGTGTCCTCTTAGTTCAGAGCTTGGAGCAGGTAGGTCAAGTGAGAGTAAAGGCTAGTGCCAGAGGGTTAGAGCCAGCAAGTTTTGATATCTTAGTGGGAGAGGCTTTGAATTCCCAATCAGTGAGAAATCAGCGCTTGTTTGAGATTCGAGTGGATAAGCAGGCAGGATTACAAGAAGGGAATTCCCCAGTTATTGGACTTTATCCACAAATTGTGGATAACCCTGTGAACAAGGTGGGGAATAGTGAAGTGATTTGGGAGACGAGTGGTAGTGCCCACGCCATTATCAAGCAGGGAGTGCTTCATTGCTTATCTGCAGGCGACTTGGCTATCCGAGCCATGTATCAAGGCAAAACCTATAAAACTCATTTGCAGGTCGCAGAAAATACCTCACTAGGGCAGGCAGTTTCTGTAAGACCTCTTCGTTTGTATACAGCTAAGGGGAATTATCCACAACTTCCGTCCTCGGTCTTGGTGGACTATGAGTCAGGCGGTGCAAAACGAGTCAAGGTTGTGTGGGAGGAAATTCCTAAAGAAGCTTTGGAAAGCTTTCATGAATTTACAGTATCTGGTCAGCTAGAAGGTCTGGATTTAAAGGCTTCTGCCCAGGTTTGTGTCCAAGGGATTTGTGCTATTGAGCCTGAAAGGGTTTGGACGCTTGTTAAGGAAGCCCCACACTTACCAGACCGAGTCAAGCTAGTCTTATCAGATGGCAGACGAGATACGGCCAAGGTGACTTGGGATGAACTAGATCCTCAAATCTATGCTCAGGTAGGAGAATGTATTCTTACAGGACAGGTAGCGGGCTGTGAGTTACCAGCAATTGTCACCATCCATGTGACAGATGCTAGTGTAGATGGGGAAGTCATTTCCAATCAGTGGACAGGGTCTAACCTGCCTCTGGTCTTTGCTTCCCATTCAGAGTCTAATCACCCAGCCTCTTTACCTCAATGACAAGGTTATTTCACGTAAGAAATCGACAGCCAATACTTGGATTGCCAAGTCAGAGCAAGCCAGCGTGGGCATTCTTTTTGGAGATGCAGGGATTTTAAAACCGCGATTTGTAGATAACCTGACCTTGTATTATGTTGAGAATCAAGAATACGTGGCGGCGGAGCCTAACTTTATTGATTATTACATAGGGAATGAGCCTGTCTTGCCTCGAACTCCCAACCATTTGGACAAGGATTCTCTGCTGAAACAAGAGGAGAATTGGCGCCCTGTATCAGCTATCCGAAAAGTTTCAAGTGATAAGGATGAGGAGCTTCGTTTTGAATTTGACAAGGTAGAGACCTATGCCCTTCGTCTTCGATTTGAAGGCTTGACTAGTCCCATAGCCTTAACCGAATTGCAAGTATATGCCAAAAAAGTAAAGAAAAGTGTAGATAGGAAGTAGTATGGTAAGAGAAATAAAACCGCATGGCCCCTTGCCTAGTCAGGCTCAACTAGCGTATTTAGAGGATGAACTAGCAGCCTTTATCCATTTTGGGCCCAATACTTTTTATGACCAGGAATGGGGGACAGGTCAGGAGGATCCTGAACGCTTTAACCCGACAAGGTTAGATGCGCGTGAGTGGGTTCGCGTGCTCAAGGAAACGGGCTTCAAAAAGTTGATTCTGGTGGTCAAGCACCACGATGGCTTTGTCCTTTATCCGACAGCTCACACAGATTATTCGGTTAAGGCTAGTCCTTGGAGGAATGGAGAGGGGGGATTTGCTCCTTGAAGTATCCCAAGCTGCCACAGAGTTTGATATGGATATGGGGGTCTACCTATCGCCGTGGGATGCCCATAGTCCTCTCTATCATGTGGACCGAGAAGTGGACTACAATGCCTATTATCTGGCTCAGTTGAAGGAGATTTTATCAAATCCTGCCTATGGAAATGGAGGAAAATTTGCTGAGGTCTGGATGGATGGCGCCAGAGGAGAGGGCGCTCAAAAGGTCAATTATGAATTTGAGAAATGGTTTGAAACCATTCGTGACCTGCAGGGTGATTGCTTGATTTTTTCAACAGAAGGCACCAGCATTCGCTGGATTGGCAATGAACGAGGGTATGCAGGTGATCCACTGTGGCAAAAGGTGGATCCTGACAAACTAGGAACAGAAGCAGAGCTGAACTATCTTCAGCACGGAGATCCCTCGGGCACGATTTTTTCAATCGGTGAGGCAGATGTCTCCATTCGGCCGGGTTGGTTTTACCATGAGGACCAGGATCCTAAGTCTCTTGAGGAGTTGGTCGAAATCTACTTTCACTCGGTGGGTCGGGGAACTCCACTCTTACTCAATATTCCGCCGAATCAAGCTGGGCTATTTGATGCAAAGGATATTGAACGACTTTATGAATTTGCGGCTTATCGCAATGAGCTCTATAAAGAAGATTTGGCTCTGGGAGCTGCGGTATCTGGTCCTGCTCTTTCCGCAGACTTTGCCTGTCACCATTTGACAGATGGCCTTGAAACCAGCTCTTGGGTAAGCGATGCAGGCTTGCCCATCCAGTTAGAACTCGACTTAGGATCTCCTAAAACTTTTGATGTAATTGAGTTAATAGAAAATTTGAAGTTTGGGCAACGAATCGCTGCTTTTCATGTGCAAGTAGAGGTGGACGGCGTCTGGCAAGAATTTGGTGAGGGTTTTACAGTTGGTCATAAGCGTCTCTTGCGAGGTCCGCTAGTAGAGGGACAGAAGGTGCGCGTGATGATTACAGAGGCACAATCTATACCTGTACTGACCAAGATTTCCCTCTATAAAACTCCTAGCTTATCAAAAAAAGAAGTTGTTCAGGGACTAGCATTTGCAGAAAAAAGTTTAGCAGTAGCAAAGGGAGAGGCTCTTCATTTTAGGATTGAACGTAGCGAAAGTAATACTCCTTTGGAGGCTAAGATTTCGATTCAACCGGGGACAGGTGTCCATGGTGTCGCCTATCAGGACGAGATTCAAGTCCTTCAATTCCAAGCAGGGGAAAGCAAAAAAGATTTGTGTCTATCAACCCTGTATTTTGCTGCTGATAAGACCTTAGATTTCTATCTGAATCTGACTGTGGATGGACAGTTGGTTGATCAAGCTCATATTTTAGTTGAAACGAGATAAAACATCTTCACGATTCATTTCCTTTCCGAATAAATAAATAGAACCATCGAATCTAGCAAAATTAGATTTAAAAATATGGTATAATAGAAAGAGGAAATGGATGATTCTCAGACATCCGGGTATTAGCCCGACCAATGATTTGGTAGCTAAAAAAATATTTAGCAATCCAGAAATCACTTGTCAATTTATTCGCGATATGCTGGATTTACCTGCAAAAAATGTAACTATTTTGGAGGGAAGCAATATTCATGTCTTGCCTTCCCTGCCGTACTCGGCTCAGGATTTTTATACCAGTATAGATGTCTTGGCGGAGTTGGACAACGGTACTCAAGTAATCATTGAGATTCAAGTGCATCATCAGAATTTTTTCATTAATCGTTTATGGGCTTACCTGTGCAGTCAGGTCAATCAAAACCTAGAAAAAATTCGCCAACGAGAAGGTGATACTCACCAGAGCTACAAACACATCGCCCCCGTATACGCTATCGCTATCGTGGATAGTAATTACTTCCAAGATGACTTGGCTTTTCATAGCTTTAGCATGCGAGAGGACACTACAGGTGAGGTTTTAACCATCACCAATAATGGACAAGAAAACCATCTAGTCAAGATGGCATTCTTGGAACTAAAAAAATACAGAGAAACCAGCAAAGACGAGGTTCGTAAACCGTGGTTGGAGTTTTTTGGGAATAAGCCCTTTACCCAACAACCCGAACGCGCCATCAGTCAAGCAGACCAACTGCTGGACTATAAGAGCTGGTCCGAGGAGGACAGGAAAATGTTTAGTCAACTACGTATGCGCGAAGAACAAGCCTTGTTAGCACAGGACTATGCCTTGGAACAAGCTGAGGAAAAAGGATTAGAGCGTGGGAAAGTTGAAGGAAGTTTGTCTATGTTACTAAATCTCGTTCGCCAACATCTCCTGACTTCCGAGATAGCAAGTCAGCAATTGGGCATGACTGTTGCTGAGTTTGAGGCACTGTTGTAAGAACATCACAAACAATGGTCAAGAAAACCATCTAGTTAAGATGGCATTCTTGGAATTAAAAAAATACAGAGAAACCAGCAAAGACGAGGTTCGCAAGCCATGGTTGGAGTTTTTCGGGAATAAACCCTTTACCCAGCAACCTGAGCGAGCCATCAGCCAAGCAGACCAACTGCTAGACTACAAAAGCTGGTCCGAGGAGGACAGGAAAATGTTTAGTCAACTACGTATGCGCGAAGAACAAGCCTTGTTAGCACAGGACTATGCCTTGGAAACAGCTAGAGCAGAAGGGATTGAACAAGGTTTAGAGCGTGGGAAAGTTGAAGGAAGGGAAGAAGGGAAACTTTTTGCCTTCTTAGACATGATTCGTCAACACGTTTTAACTTCCGAATTTGCGAGTGAACAATTAGGTATGTCAGTAGAGGAGTTTGAGGAGTTACTATAAAATAGAAATGGACATGTTATCGAACTAGATAGCATGTTTTGTTTTAATAATTGTTCCGAATGATTCCTTTTTTTGTGGGGAGAATATCTATTTTTTTATATCAAACTTATTTATTTTACCAAAACTAAAAAAATGTATACGCTATCTTTCCGAATGACATCAAATATTTTTTTATATGATTGATTGGATAACATTGCATATATTTATTTAAAAAAAGTGTAAAAAAATACAAAAACAATTTTTCTGAAAAATTGCTTACTTTCCCCAAAAAGGCTGCGAAAATTTAAAATCAAATCATTTGCATATATATTGAAAAATAATATAAAATGTAAGTTGTAGATTTCTGTATGCAGATGTCATATGGAAATTAAATCAATTAACCTCACAAAAGGAGAAAAAGAAAATAATGGAAAACAAACCATCTATGAGTCGTGTTGAACGTCTGCACCGTGAAAAGGTCACGCGTTACTCGATCCGTAAATATAGTTTTGGAGCGGCTAGTGTAGCTGTCGCTGCTCTTTTTATGTTCTTAGGGAATGGAGCTGTATCTGTTCAAGCGAATGAAGTCCAGGCACCACAAGTGACAAAAGAAAACCAAACACAACCAGCCCCTGAGGATCAATCAACTTCAGCAGTTGTAGCAGAACCAACAACTCCAGCTTTGGACAAAACTCAACTTGAAAGCTATATTTCAGAAATTGAGACAAAACTTTCTAACGGTTCTTACGATAACAAAACAGAAGAAAGTGTTTCAGAATTAAAAGCTGACTTAGCAGCTGCAAAAACTACATTAGCAAACGCAACAACTCAAGATGAATTAACAAAAGCTTACAGAAAACTTTTCACTACAGCTAACTCTAAATTAAAAAGCAAACCTGTAGAGAAAAAAAGAAACTCCAGAAGTAGACACTACTAACGGAAAAGAAACTGTAGGTAAAAAAAGCAGAAAACACAGAGAAGAAATCTGATTCAAACTCAATCGAAAAATACAGGTTCTAACGACCCTCGTAACGGTAAAGCATTAGATAAAGATAATGCTTTTAGAACAGAAGCAACTGTAGTCAATACAAACGCTAAAGCTAGAAATACAGTTCTTTCAACTGATAAAGAACTAACAGGAACAGGTACACCTGGAGCAACTGTTAAAGTGACTGTTAAAGATCCTGCAGGTACTACAGTGATTTCAGAAGAGACAACAGAAGTTGGCGCTGATGGAAACTGGAAACTTGCTTTATCTAAGGGATTGAATAGTAACGAAATTTTAGGTGGTAATGCAGCGTCAAATGCATTCTATGCTCCTAAAAATAAAGTGGAAGTTACGCAAGTTGTCAATGGAGTATCTAGTGCAGCAACAGCGGTAACAGTATCAGAAGGGCCATCTACTATCTTGCCATCAGCGGCTGCAAAAGACGGTAAGAGCGTTGTAGCAGGAGCTAAAGAAGTTACAGTTACAATACCTCACGATGCAGGATTCACATACTTCTGGTATACAAACAAAAATGATAATTCTAAACCACAAATTGATATTAAACGTGAAGCTGATGGTAGTCTAGTAACTAGTGGAAGCAATGCTGGGAAAGCGACAGTTACAAACATTGTTAAGGGTAACTTCTCTGATACTGTTACATTAACATTAACAGAGCCAGTTAAAGAAGGTGCTAACCTAGAAATCATTCCTCACAATGGTGGAGCAACAAAAGGTACATACTTAGGTAGAGCTAATATTCCAGTAACAAACGAAAAACCAGTAGTATCATCTGCAACAGATTCAGATGTAACGACAGTAGCTATGGGAGGAAATGTAGATCTTTCAACTCTAGCGAAAGTGACAGACCATGAAGATGACCAAAATGCTACATTAGGGACAAAAGGTACACCAACAGTAGTATCTATCAATGGTGATACAAGTAAAAAAACTCTTGAAGCAGCAGATTTAGCAACACCAGGAACATATACTGTTAAATATAAAGCAGTAGATAGTCAAGGTAAAGAGTCTGACGAGTATACACATACGGTAGCTGTTCAAGGTTCAGCGCCAGTAGTCAATACAAACGCTAAAGCTAGAAATACAGTTCTTTCAACTGATAAAGAACTAACAGGAACAGGTACACCTGGAGCAACTGTTAAAGTGACTGTTAAAGATCCTGCAGGTACTACAGTGATTTCAGAAGAGACAACAGAAGTTGGCGCTGATGGAAACTGGAAACTTGCTTTATCTAAGGGATTGAATAGTAACGAAATTTTAGGTGGTAATGCAGCGTCAAATGCATTCTATGCTCCTAAAAATAAAGTGGAAGTTACGCAAGTTGTCAATGGAGTATCTAGTGCAGCAACAGCGGTAACAGTATCAGAAGGGCCATCTACTATCTTGCCATCAGCGGCTGCAAAAGACGGTAAGAGCGTTGTAGCAGGAGCTAAAGAAGTTACAGTTACAATACCTCACGATGCAGGATTCACATACTTCTGGTATACAAACAAAAATGATAATTCTAAACCACAAATTGATATTAAACGTGAAGCTGATGGTAGTCTAGTAACTAGTGGAAGCAATGCTGGGAAAGCGACAGTTACAAACATTGTTAAGGGTAACTTCTCTGATACTGTTACATTAACATTAACAGAGCCAGTTAAAGAAGGTGCTAACCTAGAAATCATTCCTCACAATGGTGGAGCAACAAAAGGTACATACTTAGGTAGAGCTAATATTCCAGTAACAAACGAAAAACCAACACTTGCTTCTAAAAATGGTCAAGCAGAAACTACAGTAAATGTAGGAGATAATGTAAATCCAGCATCGCTTGTTACTGTAGCAGACCATGAAGATGATAAAGATGCAACACTTGGAACTAAAGTACGTGCTGAAGTAATCTCAGTAAATGGAGATGAATCTGTTAAAACTGTAGACACAACAACTGCGGGAAGTTACGTTGTTAAATATAAAAGCGATTGATAGCCAAGGAAAAAGAATCAGATGAATTAACTCATACAGTTATTGTAAATCTTGATAAACAACCTGCAATTAACGCAGTAGAACAAGCTGCTATTGCACAAATTGAAAAAATCAATGGCAATAAATCTGCAACCAAAGAAGAAAAAGATGCAGCAATTGATAAAGTAAACAATGATAAGAAAGCAGCTCTTGACGCAATTAATGCTGATACTGTTAAAACTCAAGATGCTCTAACTCAAGCACAAAATGCAGGAACAACTGCGATTAGCAATGATAATCCAGAAACAAGCGTAAAAACAAACGCTAAGAATGCTATTGACCAAGATTTAGCAAACAAAATTTCAGCAATTGAAGGTCGTCAAGATTTATCAGAAGATGAGAAAACAGAAGCTAAAAATAAAGCTACAGAGAAGGCAACAGCAGCAAAAACTGCTATTGAAAATGCGACAACAACTGATGAAGTAAATACAGCTAAAGGTAACGGAACTACAGCAATCAATAACGTTACACCAGTAGCGAAAGAAGCAGCTAAACAAGCAATCGCAGATGCTTTAAATGGAAAAGATGGTCAAAAAGGAAAACTTCAAGAAATTGAAGAACGTACAGACCTAACAACTGAAGAGAAAGCGGCGGCTAAGAAAGAAGCACAAGATAAAGCAGACGCTGAATTAGCGAAAATTAACGCACAACCTGATGTGGCTGATACACCAGCTGCGGCGACAACGGCTCAAGAAGCAGTAGATGCGGCAGGGACGAAAGGTGCAGCAGATGTTAAGTCTGTAAATCCAGCGGCTAAAGCGAAACCAGAAGCTAAAAAAGCGATTGATGATGCATTAACAGCTAAAAACAACGCAATTGACGCTCGTGATGATTTAACACCAGAGCAAAAAACAGCACTGAAAAATGCAGCGAAAGCAAAAGCAGACGCAGCTAAAGATGCTATTGATAAAGCAACAACAGATGCAGATGTAGATCAAGCTAAAACAGATGGTGCGACAGCAGTTGCAAATGTAACTCCAGTAGCAAAAGAACCAGCTAAACAAGCAATTGCGAAAGCGTTAGAAGATAAAAATGCTGAAATCGACAAACGTACGGACTTAACAGTAGAAGAAAAAGCAAAAGCAAAAGCAGAAGCTAAGAAACTAGCTGATGCACAATTAGCAGAAATCGCTAAACAACCAGATGTAGCAGATACACCAGAAGCAGCACAAACAGCACAAACAGCAGTAGACGCAGCTAAGAAAACAGGTGTAGACGAAGTAACTGCAGTGAATCCAACAGCAGTAACTAAAACCAGTAGCTAAGAAAGCAATTGATGATAAATTAGCGGAGCAATTAAAAACTATCGAAAGTACGCCAGATGCTACAGAAGATGAGAAAAAAGTAGCGGCAGATCAAGCTAAAGTTTTAGCAGAAGCAGCTAAGAAAGCAATTGATGATAAAACAACAGATGCAGAAGTAAATAAATTTACTGATGATGTGAATGCAGAAATCGAAAAAGTTTTACCAGTTGTAGAAGATAAACCAAATGCACGTAAAGCAATTGATGAAGAAGCACAAGCTAAAAAAGAAGCAATTGATGCACGTGACGATTTAACTCCTAAAGCAAAAGAAGATCTTAAAGCTCAAGTAGATAAGATTGCAGAACAAGCTAAAAAATCTGTTGATAAAGCTACAACATCAGAAGCTGTTAACGGAATTGAAGAATCAGATAAAGCTGCTATTAAAGCTGTAGGTGAAGTAAATATTCCGGCTGATAAAGTTCTTGTAAATGATCCAAGTACTTTAACAGATGATGAAAAAGCTAAGGTCTTAGAAGCTGTTAAGAAAGTAAATCCAGATGCTAAAGAAATCACTCAAGATGAAGATGGAAGCGTTACAGTTACAACTCCAGATGGTCATCAGGAAATCATCACTCCTGAGCAAGTAGTGAAAACTGCTGATACAGCAAATGATCCAAAAGCAGGAAATGATGTAGTTAAACCAGCTGATAAAGTGATTGTAGCAGATCCAGCTAAATTAACAGATGCTGAAAAAGAAAAAATTAAAGCAGCTGTAGAAGTAGTAAATCCAAATTCTGTAGTAACAGTAGATGAAAAAGGGAATGCTAAAGTATCAACTCCAGATGGACAAACACAAGTGATTCCTGTAGATGAATTAGTACGTACTGCTGAAGATACTAAGAAACCAAACGCAGGTAACGACATCGTTAAACCAGCAGATAAGACAGTCGTATCAAATCCAGATGCTCTCACTCCAGAAGAGAAGAAAGCAATCGAGGATAAAGTTAAAGCAGTCAACCCAGGTTCAACTGTAGTAGTAGACGACAAAGGAAATGCGACAGTCACAACTCCAGAAGGTAAGACAGCCGTTATTCCAGCAACAGATTTAACTAAATCAGCAGCAGATGCAGCTAAACCAAACGCAGGCAATGACATCGTTAAACCAGCAGATAAGACAGTCGTATCGAATCCAGATGCTCTCACTCCAGAAGAGAAGAAAGCAATCGAGGATAAAGTTAAAGCTGTAAACCCAGGTTCAACTGTAGTAGTAGACGACAAAGGTAACGCCACAGTCACAACTCCAGCAGGTAAGACAGCGGTCATTCCAGCAACAGACTTGACTAAGTCAGCAGCAGATGCAGCTAAACCAAATGCAGGCAATGACATTGTTAAACCAGCAGATAAGACAGTCGTAGCGAACCCAGATGCTCTCACTCCAGAAGAGAAGAAAGCAATCGAGGATAAGGTTAAAGCTGTAAACCCAGGTGCAACTGTAGTAGTAGACGACAAAGGAAATGCGACAGTTACAACCCCAGAAGGTAAGGTAGCGGTAATCCCAGCAACAGACTTGACTAAGTCAGCAGCAGATGCAGCTAAACCAAATGCAGGCAATGACATTGTTAAACCAGCAGATAAGACAGTCGTAGCGAACCCAGATGCTCTCACTCCAGAAGAGAAGAAAGCAATCGAGGATAAAGTTAAAGCAGTAAATCCAGGTTCAACTGTAGTAGTAGACGACAAAGGAAACGCCACAGTTACAACCCCAGCAGGTAAGACAGCGGTCATTCCAGCATCAGATTTAACTAAATCAGCATCAGATGCAGCTAAACCAAATGCAGGCAATGACATCGTTAAACCAGCAGACAAGACAGTCGTAGCGAACCCAGAACAACTTACAGATGCTGAGAAGAAAGCGATCGAAGATAAGGTTAAAGCTGTAAACCCAGGTTCAACTGTAGTAGTAGACGACAAAGGAAATGCGACAGTTACAACCCCAGAAGGTAAGGTAGCGGTAATCCCAGCAACAGACTTGACTAAGTCAGCAGCAGATGCAGCTAAGCCAAACGCAGGTAATGACATTGTTAAACCAGCAGACAAGACAGTCGTATCAAATCCAGATGCTCTCACTCCAGAAGAGAAGAAAGCAATCGAGGATAAAGTATCAGCAGTCAACCCAGGTTCAACTGTAGTAGTAGACGACAAAGGTAACGCCACAGTTACAACCCCAGCAGGTAAGACAGCGGTCATTCCAGCAACAGACTTGACTAAGTCAGCAGCAGATGCAGCTAAACCAAATGCAGGCAATGACATTGTTAAACCAGCAGATAAGACAGTCGTAGCGAACCCAGATGCTCTCACTCCAGAAGAGAAGAAAGCAATCGAGGATAAAGTATCAGCAGTCAACCCAGGTTCAACTGTAGTAGTAGACGACAAAGGTAACGCCACAGTTACAACCCCAGCAGGTAAGACAGCGGTCATTCCAGCAACAGACTTGACTAAGTCAGCAGCAGATGCAGCTAAACCAAACGCAGGCAATGACATCGTTAAACCAGCAGATAAGACAGTCGTATCAAATCCAGATGCTCTCACTCCAGAAGAGAAGAAAGCAATCGAGGATAAAGTTAAAGCTGTAAACCCAGGTTCAACTGTAGTAGTAGACGACAAAGGTAACGCCACAGTCACAACTCCAGCAGGTAAGACAGCGGTCATTCCAGCAACAGACTTGACTAAGTCAGCAGCAGATGCAGCTAAACCAAATGCAGGCAATGACATTGTTAAACCAGCAGATAAGACAGTCGTAGCGAACCCAGATGCTCTCACTCCAGAAGAGAAGAAAGCAATCGAGGATAAAGTATCAGCAGTCAACCCAGGTTCAACTGTAGTAGTAGACGACAAAGGTAACGCCACAGTTACAACCCCAGCAGGTAAGACAGCGGTCATTCCAGCAACAGACTTGACTAAGTCAGCAG
>BNJS01000528.1_pt1 | contig 37475 bp, 51 predicted proteins | sample 8540461 | NCBI WGS metagenome assembly BNJS01 (sample SAMD00202454, study PRJDB9452) | human saliva metagenome | isolation source: human saliva | place: Japan
AATGCAATATATAAATGTCATTTTGTAAAATTTTATTAACAAAAAACTCTCTACCATAAAAAATAGAGAGTGTTAAGTTTAAATATAGGGTTTCAAAATATCGACGACATCACTTCTTTTCTTAACCTGATAAGACTTGATTCCCAATTTCTCAGCTGCAATTGTATTGTCCTCAATATCACCTAGAAAGACACAATGTGTAGGATTTAACTGGTATTTATCGAGAATCTACTTCATACTTATGTCAAGACCCCCTCTTTGATTTATGCTTTCATATTCTCCTTACAAATCCTTTTGGTAATAATATCTTTGCCCAATGTAGGGATAGTCTTGTAACCTAAAGACTTCCTTGTAGCCATGCCTTTTATAAAAATCAGGAGCTTGAAACTGGTAGGTATTGACAAAAGCAAAACGACAGTTTCGATTCTTAGCTTCAGTTTCTGCTTGCTGCAATAGCTTTGAACCGATTCCTTGCCTTCTCAGTTCCTCTTTTACAAATAAATACTCGATTTCTAGCCAATTTCCAAAAGTCTCTGCTATCAAACCTGCCAGGAGATTGCCCTTTTCATCTTCGACATAAAGATTAAGTGGCTCACTTTCAGCCTCTTCTCTTTTTGAACGATTATAAGCACGAATCAGATTCCCAATTTCTTGCGCCTTCTGGGAATCCTCATTTTCCAATTTAAAGTACATCTAAACCTCCTTGAAAACTGATACAGCTTGATTATAAATTTATTACAAGGATTTAGAAGTTGCGGTGCACTATTCTAGATTCAATATACTATACCTCTTCCTCCCTACTCACCTGAGTACAATCCTATTTAAAAACATGGGCTCATATCAAAAAGCACCTCAAAAGGTATTACCAAGTTGCAATACTTTTTGAGGCTCTTTTGATCTTGTTATTTTTTTCAATTGACTATAAAATCTCCAATTTAATTGCTCGTCATTTTTGTAAAGAGACTAAGAGGAACTGTATTAAACGAATTATAATCTGTATAAATAACCTTAATGTTCCATTATTAGATGTACACCGTAAAAATACCTGCATAACAAATATAAAATATTAATCGTTATGCAGGAAACCTATCTATCCAATCAAGTAAGAAATAATCAGTAGGATATGTTCCAAAACTTCAAATCGCTTGTATATCAAATATCATGAGACGCTTACAAAAGTTTTAAATAACATAATTTTTAACTATATTTTCAGCTACAATATTCCTCTGCTAATCTTACACATTATATTTAATCTTCTTTTCTTCGACCTACATATAGGCTCAATAGAATACCGCTACCTAAAAGAACAGATATATAATCAGATTGACTTCCAGTTTCTGGTAATTTTTCCCCATGGTTTTCTTTAACTGGAGTTGCTACTACTGGGTTAGCATTTACTGGAGTTGCTGGTTGACCCGGTGTTGGTACTACTGGTGGTTCTGGTTTAACCGGTACTTCTGGTGTTGGAACAACTGGAGTTGGAACAACTGGAGTTGGTTGTACTGGCACATTTGGTGTTGGTTGCGCTGGTACTGTTGGAATATCTAATTTTGGTACCTCTTGTACTTCTGGCATACCTGGTACTCCACCGTTAAATTCTGGCAATTCATGAACTTCTGGCATTCCTGGTACTCCACCGTTAAATTCTGACAATTCATGAACTGGTGGTTCTGGCATTGCAAACGTTGGTCCTTCTGGCACATTAGGCATTGGAAGAACTGGTTTGTCATTTGATGGTGTTACTGGTTTGTCTTGGCAACCACATTTACCATCTTTTCCGTCTTGCCGTCGCGACCATCACGTCCATCTTTTCCATCTTTAACAACTGTTTTTGTCACAGTTCCGTCAGAATTGATGATTGTGATTGTATGACTACCATCTCCATTATGTTCAACAGAAACTTTTGGTGATTTACCATCTTTACCGTCTTTAATTACCATTTCTGTCTTACTTCCATCAGGATTAGTAATTGTAACAACGTGAGTTCCATCGTTATTATTTTTAACAGTTACAGTTGGTGAAACGCCATCTTTGCCATCTTTGATAATAGATTTGTATTCACGACCATCAGAATCTACAATTGTCAATGTGTGAGTTCCATCTCCGTTATCAATGATGTTCGCTTTTGGTGATTTACCATCAAAGATTGTAGTTGTTGTTTCTTTACCGTCAGCACCTGTCACTTTAATAGTGTGTGAACCATTTTTGTTATCGATTACTTCAAGTTTTGGTGATTTACCATCACGTACTGTAGTTGTTGTAGTTGTACCGTCTGAGTTCACAACTGTAATAGTGTGAGTCCCATCTCCATTATCTACTACTTTAGCAGTTGGTGATTTACCATCACGTACTGTTGTTTCAGAAACAGTTCCATTTCCATTTTCTACACGGATAGTATAAGTGCCGTCTTGGTTATCTCTAACTGTTGCTACTGGTGATTTACCATCTTTAATGATTGTTTCAGTAGTTGTTCCATCTCCATTTAAAACTGAAATCTTGTGAGTTCCATTTTGTTCATCAGTAATGGTAACTTTTGGTGATTTACCATCACGAACTGTAGTTTCAGTTGTCACACCTTCTGGATTTGTAATAACGATTGTATGACTTCCATCTCCATTATCACGAACAGAGGCTGTTGGAGTACGTCCGTCTACTCCATCACGACCATTTTTCACAACAAACTCATTCTTAGTTCCGTCTGGGTTAGTGATGGTTACTGTGTGGCTTCCATCTGGGTTTTCAGTAGTTGTTGCTGTTGCAGCTTTACCATCTTTACCATCTTTGATGATAGCGTTGGTAACATTGCCGTCTCCATCTGTAACTTTAACAGTATGAGTTCCATCTCCGTTATCCGTTACTTCAACTTTTGGAGTCTTACCGTCTTTACCGTTTTTAACAACTGTTTCTTTAGTTGTTCCATCTGGATTTGTTACAGTAATTGTATGGCTTCCATCTGGATTTTCTGTTGTTGTGATATTGGCAGTTTTACCGTCTTTACCATCTTTGATAATAGCATTCGTAACATTGCCATCTTCATCCGTAACTTTAAAAGTATGAGTTCCATCATTGTTATCAGTCACTTCAACTTTTGGAGTCTTACCGTCTTTACCGTTTTTAACAACTGTTTCTTTTGTTGTTCCGTCTGGATTTGTTACAGTGATTGTATGACTTCCATCTGGATTATCTGTTGTTGTAATAGTAGCAGTTTTACCGTCTTTGCCATCTTTGACTTTAGTAGTTGATTCAGAGCCATCTCCATTGCGTACTGTAATAGAGTATGTGCCATCTCCATTATCTGTCATCGTTACAACTGGTGATTTACCATCTGCTCCGTTTGCTCCTGTTTCACCTTTATCACCTTTTGTAATTTTAGGAACCACAGTTGCTGTAACTAATGGACTAGTAGCTTTATTTGGTTCAGTTTGTGTTACAAAAATATTATCACCTTTCACCACGGCTTTGTCTAAAGTAACTGACCATGTTCCCTCCGAAACTGTAGCTGTTTTTAACGGTACTATCTGGAAGGGTAACACTAATAGTAGAATCTGTTATCCCTGTTCCTGTAATCGTTGTAACACCTTCGATAATGGCATCTACCATCGCTTCCTTGGATACAACTAATCCCGATTGAGGAACAACAGTGGCACTGATGTCATTACTAATCGTTTTGTTTACTTCTTTTTGTCGAGCAGAAATACTTTGTCCTTTTACAAGAGGTGCTGGCGTATCTACCATCCATGTTCCATCCTCTACCACTAAAGCTGTTTTCTCAACTCCATCTGGAAGCGTAACGGTAACCGTAGCTCCTGCAACACCGCTTCCTTTAATTACATTAGAACCTTCTTTCGCATCTGTAATAATAGGAATCTTAGAAATAACTTCTACTACATTCAAGACAAAGGTTTCTCTAGCTTCACCACTACCTAATAGATCATCATTTCGCGCAATAAAAGTAAAAGTTATAGTACCCGTTCGCGTAGGAGTCCCACTAATGGTGTGTGTGCTGGCGTCATAGGTCAATCCATAAAACATCTTTAAGAATGCATCAATGTACGATTCCTCCATACCTCTTTCACTAGCATGATTAATATATCCACTACTGCCAAAAGAATCAAGTAATGCATCACTACCGTAAATCTTTGCATGATCATTTAGTTCTATCGTTGAGGGTTCCATAGGAGTCCCTACTTGGATGGTTTGATGATTGTGGGGAATCCTAATAGTAGCTGGAAGTGGACCTACCTGAATAGTCACTGTAGCTTTTCTTTCATTACCACGTATACCACTTGGGTTAGCAACCATTGTAATTGTAAAGGTTCCAGCTTGAGTAGGCGTTCCTTCAATCACCTTCTTATCGCTATTGTAAATAATCCCCTGAGGAAGAGTCCCGCTTTCTACACTAACCTCTATCCCATCTGGTACACTCACCGCCACTGGAGCAATCGCTGACATAACAGTCGTATGTCGTTCCTGATTATCCATAAAGTTAAATTCCTTAGCAGTCACCGTCAATGGAATCGTTAATTCATTTCTAACACCACCAGCAACTCCTGTGAAATTTTTGTCTAAGAATGTTGACAAATAGATTATGTGTTTCCCCACGACTGTAGGTATTCCCGTAATCTTGCCTGTTGACGCATCATAGCTTAAACCAATATCAGATAGAGAACCAAAATAACTATAATCACGTTCCTTCACCAGTACATTTAGTTGTAAGGTAGAATGTGGTTCCTTGGTGACTGTAATAGTCGGAATAGAATCCTTGGCTGTTACTTCAACAGATGACCTATCTGCCTCTAAAATCGGTGTTAACGGTTCTACACGAAGAGTTACCTGCCTTCTTGTAACTTGACCTCCAAGTGCCTGTGGCATAACCGCCCGAATATTAAATTCATAGGTACCTACCCCTTCTGTTGGACTTCCTATAATTTGATGATTGGATACATCATATCTCACTCCAGACGGAGCATTCTCTAAATCAATTGTTGCACGTTCATCAAAATCCGATACCGTAATTGGAATCATCTCTTTATCTGCAGCAAATGTCTGGATTTCATTGTTAATGCTAAGAGCTGATGTTATAGGGGTAACTTCAATATAAATTGTCTTCCAAATAGTTCTGGGAACGTTGCTATCTGCATAGTTATACGGCATTTCGGTCTGAACTAAAATTTGATAAACATATCCCTCGTAGGACATTGCACTTGGGATTCCTGTAATAGTTCCTGTATGTGTCGACTCATCATACGAATAACTCAAACCAGCTGGTAAAGAATTTGAATCGACTGTCAGATTTGAATGCGAATCATGCTTGATTGTAATAGGTGGAATCTCTGTTCCAATCGATGCTGAGAGACGTGTTCCATTAGAAGTATAAGCATCCGTTGCTTGAGTTCCTGAACCGATTGTCAAGCTCGGACTTAGCCCTGTTACGTTAATGGTATAGGTAGTAGTTGTAGTACGGACAAACCCATTTGAACCTCTTCTACTAATTGTTGCAGTGAACTCATAGCGACCAACTGCAGTCGGTATCCCTGTAATTTTAGTCCCATCATTACTAATTGTTAGACCGGAATTAGAAAAACTATAGGAATCATTCGCACGATAAGTTACCACTGCATCGTCAGGTACCTCTTGCAATCCAAGAGCAGATACCTTGGATAAGACCGAAACTTCTGTGATTTCTGGAGGAACGACAAATTCCTTCGGCTCCACAGTTAGACGCACAACAGTCGACTTAACAACATCTCCCTTAACAGCAAGTACTGGAACTTCATACTGCCCTTCATAGAGACCTTTCCCTATAATTTTATTATCAACAAATCGTGTCCCTTTTGGAAGTTTTGTCTTATCAACTTTAATGGTCACACCTTCACTTGGAGTCGTTGTGATGACCATTTCTTTCCAATCTTCACCCTCGGAAATTGTTTGATGATCATTTGTAACGGTAATATTTAATCCATCATCGGTATTTGGTTCTATCTGATAATTAAAGTCTGTAAAAGTCTCATGTGACTTCCCAGCTCCATCCGTATAGGTTATATAAACTCGAGCCTTTTGTGCAGCTTCCGTTCTCTTCAATCCATAAACAGAAATGGATGAACTAGCAGCATTTCCTTCAAAATAGGCATAATTCCCACTTGATTCTACACGAATACCCGTAATATGCGAATGGTTTTCCATAGAAACTGATATCGGTGGTGGAACAGATTCCTCTCTCCAATGTTGATCAGCAATGGGATTAATAGTATCTACTATCTCAAAATCAAATCTACGTGAACCACCACCTTGAAAGTGACCATCATGTGCCTTCACCGAGAATGAATACACGCCAGGTTGGACTTTTACACCTTCCTTTTTAACTACATAGGCTTCCGTTGGATTTCCGCTTCCATCTACCTTTCCCTCCACGGGTCTGAGTTCAACACCTGCTGGAAATTCATCCGATTTTATATAAGCATTATCTTTATTCAGAGTCACCTTCCTAGGATTTGTTCCTTATCAGACATCGGAACAGCTGCTTTTACCCGTTTCTTTATTTACATATTCTTCATTTGATTCAAAGAGCGTATCTGCAACGGTTAAACCTTTTTGATTTGAATATCCAGTACCAGTAATAGAGTTTTCATATGTTGAAAAATTTAACGTAATTTTTTCGTCAGTCCTAAATTATCCGTCAGTTCCACTTTTTACAAAAGTAATTTCCTGCTGTCTTTGGTAATTTTGTAAATTGAAGATAGTACGGAGTTTTCCATATTGCATCATTTATTCCGTTACTTTCTATGCTTCTAGTTTCTGAATCATATGTGGTAACCGTTTGAAAATCTACGTTATTACTTAACTGTCCCTTATCTGGAGCCTTATCTTTTCTCAAATCAAGCAACTTGACACTTACGCCCTCGGATGCTTTCTAATACTTTAAAGTTCGTTATAGACAATCCTTGCTTATTATTATTAGTAAAATCCAAAAGATTTATTCAATGGAGCCGAAATCGCTAAGACTGAATAGTAGCGTTTGGTATTTGGTGTAGTATTTTTTTAATTGTTTGGTTATCCTCAGTCATATAATAACCAAATGGAGTTGTTGGCATTGTAATTCTATCTAGAGTAACTTCTTTTAGTGGATGATTATCATCAGATACATAATACCTATTTATAGGATCATAATTTCCTCCATAGATTGGTGACGTATCAGTTCTATTACCAACATCATAATATGTACTTGTGTTTGGAGACGTTGATTCATAATTATGAAAATAGTTAATACTTATATAGTTACCTGATCCTGACCTAGGGAAAATCATAAATCCATAGTTCTCCGACACAGTAATCGTTATCGTTCCTGCTGCTTTGATAGTTGGATTTGACTTAGTATAAAAACCGACCTCATAACTTCTTGCCATTTCTCTTGTTGGAGTAATGGTAGCAGTCATTAATCCATTTGCTCTATCTAAGGTAAAGCCTAAATCTTTGGCTCCTTGTGTCAATTCTAAGTCAGACAAGTCATTATTAGGAAGGTTTGAAGCACCGATTTGGTATACCATATTATAGGTTTTTTGACCATTCCCAACAAAGGTTAGAGATTCCTGATTCATATAACCTGGCGTGAGATTTTCAAGTGTCAAGTATGGTTTCCCAGTAACGGCAGGGGAAGGATACTCTACTTTCCTCTTTTGCCTCACCTTTCCCTTATCAGAGTTATGGAGTTTAAAAATAACCTTTACAGGAACCCCTTCTGATAAGGTGATAGTTTGATGGCTTGTCGCATTATCAGAGATACTCCATCCCTTGAGGGATTCGTTTCCATCGATGGAAGCTTGAACAGTCACTTCCTTTTTCACAACTGCTTCAAAGGTAGAAACCGTTTCTTCCTTGTCCTCACTATCTAGGACAATCCCCGTCTTTTCATCAACGTATTCAACTGTATACTTAAGCGTGACAGTACGGTCTGTAGCTTCTGATTTCCCAAATCCCTCTACTTCGTAGACAAAAACATTGTCCTCCCCTTCAACAATTTCTTTTGTAAAGGTTGTTGGATTACCATCTGGAACATAGTAACTTTCTAATTGACTATCATTTGCTAGCTCTCCACCAATTTCTGTAACGATAACTTTTGCTTTTGCTTCAGTAGTTTCTACCGTCTTCGTCTTCGTTACCTCATGAACTACTTGATGAGATTTGCGATCTACATAGCGTACTTTATAGACAATACTTACTGCTCTTTTAGGAGTTGTAAGTTCTTCACTTGCTCTTATTCCTGTTTCTACCCCTGAAGCAGCTGTTTCAGTCGCATTTTCTTCTGGATGAGACGATGTGACAATAAGATGATTTGTTTCAATATCTCGGGTACTTGATTCACTACTCTCCGCCCTATCCAATGGCTTCAAATCAGGAATAGAAGCACTTTCTTCTGCTTGTACAGGAGACATCAGTACCCCCATTAAAACAGCTGGGCCCACTAATCCAATCAAAGCCGAATTAGCTCCATATGCCTTATACTTACGGATTGAAAAAGATTTCCTTGTGTTCTTTTTTTCACTACTAGTTCTCCTTTTTCTATTTTTTTCTACTTTAATACAATTTGATTTATTAAGGCGTGGGAGAAAGATAACCTGTTTTTGAATTCTCACAAACATCTTCTGTTCGAGTGATATCTATTTCTATTTGTTCTTTTATTCGAGCAAAGTCCTCAGTCTCCGAGTTTTCAAAAGCCTCTTTATATCGTCTCAAAGTGTCTTGCAATTCTTTAGATAACTCCTCTTTCTGCGCAACAACTCTATTTTTGATTCCGTTTAAAATTTCCATTGATTGATGAAAACGTGCAAATTCATCTGATATTGTTTTATTAGCATTATATAGCAACTCCGTTGCTTCTTGCTTAGCCTCTTCTACTAAACGTTTTGACAATTGTTTCGCATCAATAATAACCTCAGAAATAATCTCCTCTTGAGAGCGAAATCCATGTAGTTGAACATTCAACTCTTCAATCATTTGTGCTTTCCCTTCAAGTTCTTGTTTGAGGCGTTCTTTATCCCCCTCTAAACTGCTAATCACATCATCAACTTCCTTTTTGTTATATCCAAAAAGACTTCTTCTTATATTCACCATATTTATTTCCTCTTTTGCAACGCCTGATATATAGTCAGATTTACCACATTTGTATTTCCTTATTCTACTTCACCAAACCATCATTATTTTTCAACTTGAAGTTCAAGTTATTTTTTTCATCATTGTTCCTTTTCCTCAACTTCTATTACACTGAAATATCTATGTATCAAAAACATATAAAATTTATAACATTACATGGTTTCTAACTTATTTTCCGTATGCTATTTTTAACGACTATACATTTTTTTACCTCTTCCTCCCTACTCACCTGAGTACAATCCCATTGAGAAAAACATGGGCTCAATCAAAAAGCGCCTCAAAAAGTATTACCAAGTTGCAATACATTTTACGAGACTATTTTATTCTCTTCTTATTTCAATTGACCATGCTCTTTGCTTTAGTTACACAAAGTCTCATATTAATTCTATTACCCCCGAAATTGTCAATGATTTTTTTATGTTAAGTTTTCATTACATTTTCTTTACATAGTCCCTATTTTTCCTAAGAGATTAAACCTGACAGCTCAAAAATAATACTGATATAATATAGCGTACTATCCTAGATCCAAGCCGCTATATTTTTAAACAAAGAAAAACCCACCAACCTGAGTTGATGAGTTCTTAATCTATTTTCTAAATTTCCACTGGCTATAAATCCCGAAACCGATAATCCAGATAGCTGAGCCGATTGCTCCTACAAATGTAGACTCTTGTAAAAAGAGGGTTACAAAGACAAAGGTAAAGAAGAGCATGGTTAAAGGATTTAGGAAACGATAATGGGGCATGAGATAGCCATCCGCCATAAAGTCTGGTGACTTGCGGTATTTAAGGTGAGCCACCATGATTAATATATAAATGGCAATATAGACACCTGATGATGATGCCGTAATCAAGGCAAAGGCATCGGAAACTCCTGGCAAGATATTAATAAAGGCTGCTAGAGCAATCAAGATTGCTGAAGCGATGATGGCATTTTGTGGCACATTATGGCGAGAAAGAGTATCTGCCTTAATAGCCTTTAAGAATGGGTTTGGTGAATCATGGGCAATCTGGTACAAATGACGACCTGTTGAATAAAGGGTTGAATTAAGAGCAGATGCTGCTGACGTCAAAACGACGAAGTTAATCAAGGCCGCTGCCCACTTGATACCTGCCAATTCAAATACTGTTACAAAAGGAGAATCAGCAGATGCAAGGTCACGCCAGGGAATAATAGACATAATGGCCAAAAGAGCTCCACCATAGAAAAAAAGACGATTCGCAGAGGAATTTCCTTAACGGCTTTTGGCAAATACCTGGCGTGGATTTTTTGTTTCAGAAGTTGTTACCCCGATAAACTCAATCATGAGGTAGGCAAAGAAAACCATCTGGAAAGCCATGACAAAGTTCACTCCACCATTTGGGAAGAGGGAGAAATTGTCAGCAATATTAGCCAAACTTGCTACTCCATGGGGTGTCTTAAAAGCCTGTCAAGACCATAAAGACTCCTGTTGCAATCATGGCTAAAAATAGCCACAATCTTGACCATAGCAAACCAAAAACTCAACTTCCCCAAAGAGCTTCACTGCAATCAGATTGACCAAGGCTAGAATGGTCAAAAATCCAATCTCAATCATCCAACTTGGCCAGCTAGGGAAACCAGAACTGAACATAGTGAGAGATGGCTGTGATTTCCGCCATACCGATAAAATACAACGGATAGCCAGTAGGACCAAACTGAGAAATAACCCCAGCCCTTACCCTAAATGGCGCGTGATAAAGTTGATAAAGGTATGTTGCTCAGGGTCTTGGTAGAGCATTTCTCCAACCGCACGCATCATGAGGAACATGAAGGCCCCTGTAATCATATAAATCAATACAATGGAAGGACCTGTTAAGCTGATAGAGCGACCTGCTCCCAAAAAGAGTCCTGTTCCGATTGTTCCAGCAATGGCCATAACCTGCACATGACGATTGGTCAGACCACGCTCCATCTTATTTTTTTCTTCTTTGAACTCATAGCGTCTCCAATTCAATTTAAAATGGAAAAAGGAGTGAGTGAAGCGCATCGCCTCCCCACTCCTTTTTTCTGTTTTTAGGCTGTTTTTTCAACCTTCAAGATTTTTACATCATAGCTACCAACAGGTGTTTCAATAGTTGCTGTGTCACCTGTTTTCTTACCAATCAAAGGCTTGTCCAATTGGGCTTTCATTTGAAACCTTACCCTGCAAAGGCATCTGCACCCAGCTGAACCTACGATAATATAAACTTCTTCTTCATCCTCACCAATTTCTTGGATAGTGACTGTTTTACCCAATCGCTACTTCGTCTTGAGCAACTGAGTCGCTATTAACGATTTCAGCATAGCGAATTTTTTTGTTTCCAAGCTAGAGATTTGTCCCTTCGACAAAGGCTTGTTCATCCTTAGCTGCTTCGTATTCACTGTTTTTCAGAAAGGTCACCGTATGAACGAGGCAATCTTAATGCGTTCTACCACTTCTGGATCGGCGGACCAATTTCAATTCTTCTAATTCTTTTTTTCAAGTTTTTTTCCTTTTCCTCAAGGGTCATAGGATATGTTTTTTTCTGCCATTTTTTCTCAACTTTCTTCTGATGATATTTTCTAAAGAAAATTATGTGAAGTATCACATAATTTTTAGTTTGTTTAGTTTAATTTGCTGTTGACATGTTCAGCAACATTCCGATCATGTTCTTCTTTGAGTAGCTAGCATAGTAGACCTTACCATCTGTCACATCTGCAACAAAGTAAAGGTTTTCACTCTTAGTCTGATTGATACTTGACTCGATAGCATCCAAGCTTGGACTATCTACCGGACCAGGCATGAGGCCTAGATTTGTATAAACATTGTATGGTGAATTAATCGATGTATCAATTCCAGCATCGTCGGCAAGACTAATCTTCTGACCAAGTTTGCCTTGGGCATACAAGATGGCAATATTGCTTTGAAGTGGCATACCAAGATTCAAGCGATTGTAGAATACACCTGCAATCAACTTACGGTCTTCCGTCTTAGCTCCTTCTTTTTCGACAAGAGAAGCAATCGTCAACAATTCATTGACCGTCAAATTCTTAGACTTAATCGTACTGTAATGAGGTGCCAAAGTCTTGTCCATAGCTGCCAACATCTCGTCAATCAAGCTTTCAATAGTTGTACTGTCCTTGATAGAGTAAGTAGCTGGGAAGAGGAATCCTTCCAAACGGTAACGAACGCCACTTTCCTTTGTAGGCAAGCTTTCAAGTAGACTAGGATATTTAGCAACTTCTTGGCTGATAAAGCTATCATCTTGAACTTTTGCTAGGAAAGCATCCGCTGTCAAAGGCTCTTTGAAGTCACCTTGCAATTGACCTACAGCTTGTGCCATTTGATCAATCGTATAACCTTCTGGAATTGTCAAAGTCGCAAGGACAGGTTCTTGAGCTTCAGCTGTTCCACCTTTTTGTAGTTCGTGGATGATATCTTCTGTGCTCATGCTCTTTTGCAAATTATAGTAACCTGATTTCAAATCAGCATAATTTTTGTACTTAGCATACAAGCTAAAAACTAGACCGTGTTTAATCAAACCGGCATCTTCAAGTGTCTTACCGATTTCTTGAACATTAGCGCCTTCTGGGATTTGCACTGTCACATATTGTTTAGATGAAGCATCCACAGGCTGTAAAGATGACTGAACATACTGATAACCGAAGTAACCACCTGCTGAAATCAAGCCTAGGAAAATTAGTAGAGAAATAAAGAAGGTCTTGAAATCCTGATTTTTTTCTTCTTAGTAGGCTGAACTGTCTCACGACGGCTACGACGTGGAGTTGCAGACATTTCCTTCTACAGCTTTCTTTTTCCACTACTGGTTTGTGAAGTAGGAACTTCTTTTTTTACTACTCTTTCTGACCCCTCTGTCTTATAAGAAACAGCTACTCTTGTTGGGAATTTCATTAAATTCCTTTTTCCACTTTTCGAGGTCTAACAGGTCCTGGTCCTGGTCTTGAGGCACTTTCTCTGCTGCTGGAGCAGACGGTCACTTCTTGACTTGGATGGGTTGGGACGCAAGTGAGTTTCTCTTTGACAGCTCTTCTGATGGGAGAAGCTGGTACATCTTGACTCGGATGACTAGGATTACAGTGGAGCTTTCTCTACATCTCATCTGCTGGGAGAAGCAGGTACATCTTGACTTGGGTGAGTCGGCACAGTAGGAGCTTTTTCTCATAATCTCCTCTACAGCTGATAGAGAATCTTCCATTAGCTCTTCTATCGACTGGTCATTTTTTAGAAGAAAAGTTGGGGTTTTTATTGAAGCTAAATCAACTTCCTCCTGATCTTCTTCATGTTTTTTTAACTCGTTCTAAATCTCGTAAAATCTGCTCTTTAAAACTTAATTTTTTTCTTCTTCTCTTGACTTTTTCACTCAAAAGTTTTTTTCCTCCTCGTTGACAATCCATAATATTATATCTTAAAAAGTCTAGGAAAAGCAACCTATGATGCCTTGTCTTGCCTATTTTTTAGCTTGCCAGACCATATCATACCAAGTTTCCCCTGCAAAGGTTGACTGGGACAGGCCTTCATTGACAAATCCATGTTTTTCATAGTAGGCGATGAGATAGTCATGACAGGTTAGGTTAATGCCATCTCTTTCATCTTCAAGAGCCAGCTCTTTCAAGGCTGTTAGTAATTTCTGACCCAGTCCGAGGCCCTGTGCCTCCTTTGGCAATAGAAAGACAGGTCACAGAGATATAACCACCAGGCTCATGATTATAATCTTTTATCTCTTCTGTAAAGGACTGGTCTTGCAGATGGCGGTGTGGTCCAACTGGCCCTTCTATATAACCCATGATTCTACCTTCTTTTTCCGCAACCAGAAAAGAGGTCTGAATTTCTCGCAAATGTGCCTCAAAGACAGATCGAGGAATGGCTTCTTCAACCGAGAAATTCTCTAGTTCAATCTCAACGATACGATCTAAATCTTCTAATCTTGCTGGTCTAATTTTTCATTGTGCCTCCATCTAAAGAGATTAAACCAAATCATACTAAACACCCTTGACTAGCTGCATATAGCGAATCTGTTTCTTCACATCAATAAAACCGTTCATTTCAAAATAGGAAAGCAGCTCATCAGGACTATTCAAACGAATACCTCTGTATTCAAGCTCCACTGCCACATCTTTCAAAGGCTGCAAGAAGAAGCGTTCCCAAACCCTGTCTCTGATGGTCAGACTCGATGACTAAAGAACGAAATTTCTAGACATTGCGGATTGTCGGGGACTGAGGGAACTTCCTAGAACATAGCCCTAAATAGTTGGTTTTCATCCCTAGCTAGAAGAAAGGTATCCGCAGACTGACGGATACTTTCTTCTAAAGATATGGGAAGGTTGCTGCTTTTCTGCTGGAAAAGACGAGGCCTGCAGTGCCTCTATCTCAGCTCAAATCAGACTGACTTGCCTGAATAATCTTAATTGGAACTTTCCATGAGAATATCCTATTGAACATTGCTTGTCAAGTTTGACAAGAGACGCTCAAATGAGTATTCATAGGTTTGGATGTCTCCTGCTCCCATAAAGACATAAACAGCATTGTCGTGGTCTAGGAGTGGAGAAACATTTTTCAACAGTGATAACTTGGTGTTTTCTTGTTGATTTTTGTTGGCTAGATCTTCTACCTTAACATCACCATGATCTACTTCACGAGCTGATCCCATAGATTTGCGCTAGGTAAACAGCATCCGCTTGGTTCAAAGCGTGAGCAAAGTCGTCCAACAAGGCGATGGTTCTTGTAAAGGTATGCGGTTGGAAGACTGCTACAATTTCCTTGCTTGGATATTTCTGACGAGCTGCATCCAAGGTCGCAATGATTTCTGTTGGATGGTGGGCAAAATCATCGATAATCACTGTGTCATTGACAATTTTCTCAGTGAAACGACGCTTCACACCAGCAAATGTTTTCAGGTGTTCACGCACCAAGTCCAAATCAAATCCTGCTGTGTAAAGAAGACCAATAACGGCTGTCGCATTCATGATATTGTGACGACCAAAGGTTGGGATGTGGAATTGACCCAATTCTTGTCCACGGAAGTGAACTGTGAAGGTTGAACCAGTTGTTGAACGAAGAAGATCGCTAGCTACAAAGTCATTACCCTCAGCTTCAAAACCATAATAATAAATTGGTGCATCAGACGTAATTTTACGCAATTCTGCATCTTCACCATAGACAAAAAGACCCTTGGTAATTTGTTTGGCATAGTCGTTAAAGGCATTGAAAACATCCTCTAGACTTGTGAAATAGTCTGGATGGTCAAAGTCAATGTTGGTGATAATAGAGTATTCTGGGTGATAAGGCATAAAGTGGCGTTCATATTCGTCAGATTCAAAGACAAAATATTTGGCATTGGCCGAACCACGACCGGTCCCATCCCCAATCAAGAAACTAGTGTCTGTTATGTGAGACAAGACATGAGATAACATACCTGTCGTTGAAGTTTTTCCATGTGCTCCTGCTACACCCATGCTAACAAAGTCACGCATAAAGCTACCTAGAAACTCATGGTAACGTTTGTAGCTGATACCATTTTGGTCTGCATAGGCAATTTCGACGTTGTTATCTGGACGGAAGGCATTTCCAGCGATAATTTCCATATCACCGTCTAGATTCTTTTCATCAAAAGGAAGAATGGTAATTCCTGCCTGCTCAAGACCCCGTTGGGTAAAGTAGTACTTTTTCAACATCTGATCCCTTGAACCTTGTGCCCCATTTGGTGCAACATCAAGGCCAAGGCACTCATTCCCTGATCCCTTAATTCCGATAAAATGATATGTCTTTGACATGTTTTCCTCCCCTATTCTGTAATTCTAGTCAGATTCAACTCTTGGGCAACCCGACGTTCTTGTTCTTTTTGTTTACTTTTTTTATTGTAGATTTGGCTCTTCTTTAGAAAATCATAGTTGTTTTTCTTTGGAGCAGGTGCTGATACTTCTTCACTCTTGGTAGGGATAGAATGAACTTCTTCCGCCAAGATATAATGAGACTGGGTCAATTTTTGGCTATATTTGACAAATTCACCAGGATTTTCCTTTTGGAAAGGCGCTGTCGGTTGATTACCCTGTCTAAGAAGGCCTGATTTAGAATGACGTCTCGCACGACTGAAATCCTGAGTTAGATAGTTAGCAGAGCGTTTCTTTTTCAAGTCTGCACGCGCTTCTTCACGCGCCACCTCTGCATAGCTCTTTCCTTCTTTTTTAACCCCTAAAGGAGCCTTTTTAGGTTTCTCAACTTGCTTTTCAATCGGTTTGACTGGTGCTTCTTCAGTAATAGGAGCCCATTCTAAATAATTTTTATCTCGATACTCACCCTTGATATTACTGATCAGATCAGACTCATCGTACAAGTTCATGACTGGCATCTCAGTCAGCATGACCTCGTCATCTGACACCAATGGAAATCGTTCTTGTTTCATTTTCTATTTCCTTTCAACACTTCATTATAGCGTATTGTCTTGATTTTTCAAGTACTGGCTTCAGAAATTCCCAAAATTTCTCTAATTTCTGCTAGGCTCAGACTGCCACGTGACTCTGTTCCGTCCAATACTTGTGACACCAGATGTTTCTTCTGTTCTTGGAGTTCCTGAATTTTTTCTTCAATGGTTCCCTTGGTCACCAAGCGATAGACCTCAACCGTTTCTTCCTGTCCCATCCGATGGGCACGGCTAATGGCTTGCGCTTCTACTGCAGGATTCCACCAAAGGTCAACCAAGATAACTGTATCAGCACCTGTCAGGTTCAGTCCGACACCACCAGCCTTGAGGGAAATCAGAAAGGCATCTCTTTCCCCTTGATTAAAGGCCTTGGTCATGTCTTGTCTTTCCTTGGCTGGGAGTTGAACCCGTAATTTTTAAAGGAAGTCATGCCCAAGTCTGGCAATTCTTGTTCAATTTTTTCCAACATTCCCTTGAACTGAGAGAAAATCAAGACACGGTGTCCACCGTCTGCCACCTGTAGCAGCAGGTCTCGGAGACTATCCAGTTTGCCACTGGCTCCCTGATAATCTTCCATAAAGAGGGCAGGAGTGTCACAGATTTGGCGCAAGCGCATCAAACCAGACAAAATTTCTACACGACTTCGTTGGAATTCCTGGTCTGACACTTGAGCCAATCGATCTCGCATCTGTTGCAACTGGGCTAGGTAGATAGCCTTTTGCTGGTCTTCCAGTTCATTCTTATAAACCACTTCAATCAAGTCTGGCAATTCAGTCAGAACTTCTTCTTTCTTGCGCCGCATAACGAAAGGCTTGATAAACTGAGCCACTCGCTCTGCTGGCAATTTCATAAATTCTTTCTTGCTTGGCAAGAGCCCTGGCATGACGATTTGGAAAATAGACCACAACTCACCCAGATGGTTTTCAATCGGAGTTCCTGACAAGGCAAAAACTGACGGCACCACAAATTGTCTCAAGGTCTGGGCAATCTTGGTCTGGGCATTTTTCATGACCTGAGCTTCATCTAAGAAAAGGAAATCAAAGGCCATCCCCTGATAAAGCTCACTGTCCTGACGGAAGGTGGTATAGCTAGTCACATAGATTTGATGGCTTTCGGCAAGAATCTCTTCACGACCAGCTTTCAAGCCATGAACAACAGCCATATCCAACTGTGGAGCAAATTTCTGAAACTCATCTGCCCAGTTGTAAATCAAACCCGACGGAGCGAGAATCAAAACCCGACTTTCTTTTGTCACCTGACTGGTCAAAAAAGCAATGGTCTGAAGGGTTTTACCCAATCCCATATCATCAGCCAAAATCCCACCAAAACCATAATGATAGAGCATTTGCAGCCAGCCGATTCCCTTTTCCTGATAATCTCGCAAGTCAGCCTGAACCTGAGTTTCTTGTCGTGGGAAGTCCTCTGGATGCGTCAAATCCTGGGCCAAATTCTGGAATTCTTGTGAAAAAGAAACACGGTCTCGCCCTTCAAAAAGATGAGCTAAACTGTATGCCAAGGATTTTCGAGCTTGCAAGGTCCCATCTTTTAATTCAAATTGCCCCAGTTCCTGTAAATTTTGACGAATTTTCTTGGTTTCGTCATCAAAAAAGTAGACTTGATTGGACGAACCAATGTAAAAATCTTGATTATCAACCAAGGCCTGCATGGCCTGGTCAATTTCCTCTTGGGCAATATCTTGAAAATCAAACTGGATTTCCAAGAGACCTCCCTTGGACGCAATCTGCACTTGAGGACTCGCTAAACTATAAAGCTCTTCTAGCTTATCTGATAGGTCAACATTCCCGAGTTTTTCAAAGACTGGAATGATTTCGTGGAAAAAATGATAGATAGACTCCGCTTTTAAGGCCTGACGCCAAGATTGAAAATCTGCTTCAAAACCTGCCGCCAAACAGACTTGGAAGATTCTTTCTTCTAAATCAGCATCACTCGAAAATGGTAATTCTTCCAGCTCTTGTCGGCTAGAGACCTGGCTGTCTCCATAATCAAACTGGATTTCTAGACGAATCCGGTTGTCCTCTTCCCTATCAAAGTAAAAAGAGGGCGCAAAGGATTTGATTTGTAAGCGTTCTGGAGCTGAAACTGTCCCCATCTGGCTAAAAAGAGTTAAACAAGAAGCCAATTTATCGCGGTCACTACTATCAAATTGCAGGTGTTTCTTTCCATGTTGATCCACAGACAGCGCTTTGATTTCCTTGAGAAGACGCATCTGCTGGTCTGTTAGAAAATAAACCTGTCCTTTATGGAAAAGCACAGCTCCCTGATAAAAGACATTAACCCTAGGACTCTCACTGATCTCCATTTCAAAATAGTCAGAGTATTCTGTTACTGTAAAGGCAAATAGATTGGCATCACATTCATATCCTGAAAAGAGCAGAGTTTGGTAGCTATCCATTTGGTTGTCAAATTGAAAAATGAGGGCAAGGTCATCAGTAAATTCACACCCTGCTCAAAAAAAAGGTCAGAGGGAAAAAAAGAGTGTCTGACCTTGATTTTTGGAAAAAAAGAGGTCTGGAACCAGTCCTTCCTCCATTAGTCCCCGCAAGAAAGTCAGAGTTCTTGGCTGGCCTCATCAAAGGCTTCCCAAAGACAGAGACTCCTCATAAAGTCTTGCCAATCATATAAGACTTTCTCTGTTCGACAATCCTTAAAAAAAGAGTGGAATGTCCCGAATGACATAGTATTTTTTTGGCTATTGATTTGCCCGATTCTAAGGGTCCACAAGATATGATTGGTTCCTGCTTCCACTTGACCCCACAGCCGATAATTCATAGGCACGTTCTGATTTTTGGAGACAAGATTCGGTCCAAAAATTTGCCACCCAAAGGTCACCTTGGTTTCAACGGCCTCTTTTTCTTCATGACCTTCTTCCAGACTCTGCAAGATTTCCTGACCACGCTCATCATTTTTTTCAGAAAAATGCTCTAGCGCTGCCAAATGCACACAGTAGCCCCTCTTTTGGAAAAAAAATCGCAGGCACAAAAAAACCAAATCATCCTCTAAACTATAGCGCAGTTCTTCTTCTGCAACGCGAGCGTAGAGCCGATTGTTCTTTTTCCTTGATGATGTCAACTTTACCAGTTTCATAAAGGGCAACGCCTTCGATACGGACTTTCCCCGGAATCAATTTAGCCATATTTCTACCTTTACCTTATCTTCTTATTATACCATATTTTCGCCTATGAAAATAGCTTCCTAGGAAGACTTTTTCTCCTAGAAGGCTGGATTTTTTTAAAACGTTTGGCAAAAAGTCGTCACAATTCGCTGACAAACTTCTTGCAACAGAGATTTAGGCATGGCTACATTGAGGCGGGCATGGAGACTCCCTTCCTCTCCAAAATCCAAACCACGATTGAGGATAACCTTGGCTTCATTTCTCAACAACTCTTGCAATGTTTCATCAGTCAGGTCATAGGCTGAAAAATCAAGCCAAATCAAGTAGGTTCCTTGCGGTTTCATGACTTTGATTTTAGTCTCTTTTCCAAATAAATCCACCACATAATTGATGTGGTCTTCAAAGACTTGCTTGAGTTCCTCTAACCAATCTTTACCGTAGCGATAAGCAGCTTCTGTCGCCAAATAGCCCAAGCCTGAAATTTCATGCTGATTATTGGCCAACTGGCGTTTCTGGTAAGCCAGTCTCAACTTAGGATTTTCAATGACTGCATAGGAATTTTTTGTCCCAGCAATATTAAAGGTTTTAGTAGCACTGGTCAAGACGATAGCAAATTCTTTAAAGTCAGGGTTGACGGTATTGAAGGAATGATGCTTGTGACCAAAGAGGGCCAAATCTTGGTGAATCTCATCTGAAACCAAGAAAACACCGTGTTTTTGGCAGAGTTGGCCAATCTTCTCCAACACTTCCTTTTCCCAAACACGTCCACCAGGATTGTGAGGATTGCAGAGAATATAAAGTTTGACATCCTCTTCCACCAAATCCTTTTCAAGTCGGTCAAAGTCAATCTCAAACAGACCATCCTTTTCCACCAAAGAATTGGTAATCAATCTACGATTGTTCAACTTGACACTGCGAGCAAAAGGTGGGTAGACAGGTGTGTTAATCAAAACAGCTTCGCCTTCTTTTGTGAAGGCTTGAATAGCTGTTGAGATGGCTGGTACCACACCCTCGATAAAGACAAGAGCCTCTTTGTCAAAGTGGTAATCGTGTTGTGTGGCTTCCCACTTTTGAACTTCCTTAATTAACTCTTCACTGGCATAGGTATAGCCATAAACCAGTTGATCAGCGTAAGTCTGCACGGCTTGGCGGATTTCAGGCAAAACTACAAAGTCCATATCCGCTATCCAAGCTGGTAGGATTTCACTATCCGTTTCTGCTTCTTTCCATTTATAGGTATGATGCCCTAAACGGTTTGGCAGGCTTGTAAAATCATATTTTCCCATCTTTGTCTTATCCTTCTAATGCTTGGCGCAAATCTGCAATCAAATCTCTAGCATCCTCAATCCCAATTGACAAGCGCAAGAGGTCATCTGTCAAACCGTAAGAATGGCGAACTTCTGCTGGAATATCAGCGTGAGTTTGCGTCGTTGGATAAGTGATCAGACTTTCTACCCCACCTAAACTTTCCGCAAAAGAGAAGACCTTAAGACTGTTCAAAATGTGAGGAATGCGTGTTTCATCGGCCACTTTAAAGGAAATCATGCCCCCACGACCAGTGTAGAGAACTTCCTTAACTGCTGGAGAATCCTTCAAAAAGGCAACCACTTCTTGGGCATTGGCTGTTGAGCGCTCCATACGAAGAGACAAGGTCTTGAGACCACGAATCAATTGATAACTGTCAAATGGCGACAAGACTGCCCCTGTCGTATTGAGATTGTAGAAAAGCTTTTCGTATAGTTCTAAACTATTGGTCACAACCACTCCAGCCAAGACATCATTGTGCCCTGCTAGATACTTGGTTGCTGAATGAAGAACGATATCTGCTCCATCTTCAATCGGACGTTGGTAGATAGGGCTGTAGAAGGTATTGTCCACCACCACTTTTGCACCCTTAGCATGAGCCAAATTTGCTAGTTTTTCGATATCAAATTCCAGCATCAAGGGATTGGTTGGCGTTTCGATATAGAGAACATCCACGTCCTTTTCTAACTCGGCAATCAACTCTTCTTCTGTATTGGCATAGGTAAAATGGAAACGGTCTTCCTGTTCCACTTGATTGAACCAGCGGAAAGAACCACCGTAAAGGTCACGGACAGCCAAAACCTTACTACCTACTGGAAAGACGCTAAAGGCCAGTACAATAGCTGACATCCCTGAGCTAGTCGCTAGGGCATAGTCTGCTGACTCAATAGCCGCCAAGACTTCTTCAGCCTTACTACGAGTTGGGTTTTTGGTGCGCGTATAGTCAAATCCAGTAGATTGACCAAACTCTGGATGCTGATAGGTCGTTGAAAAATGAAGCGGTGTCACCAAAGCTCCTGTCGCTTCATCTGATTTAATGCCCGCCTGGGCCAAAATTGTGTTAATGTGTAATTCCTTGCTCATACAATACCTCCAAATCTATAGTAACTATTGTACCACTTATTTTCATCAACTCATTTTCTTCTTTTCAAGAGCTAGTTATAGTTTTAAACTATAGACTTATACTCTTCGAAAATCTCTTCAAACCACGTCAGCGTCGCCTTACCGTATATATGTTACTGACTTCGTCAGTTCTATCTGCAACCTCAAAACAGTGTTTTGAGCTGACTTCGTCAGTTCTATCTGCAACCTCAAAACAGTGTTTTGAGCTGACTTCGTCAGTATTATCTACAACCTCAAAACAGTGTTTTAAGCAGCCTGCGGCTAGCTTCCTAGTTTGCTCTTTGATTTTCATTGAGTACTAACTAGTAAAGCTAAAAAGAATCCAGAAAAGCTTCCAGATTCTTTTGTGAAAATGATTGCTAGTGCTTACTTAGACTGAAAGAAATCCTGTTGGGCTAAATAGTCATAATGGTCTTTATTAAATTGATACTGACCGACATGCTGACTAACCTGACCGACATCCACGGAAAAAATATAGACTTCATTTTGATAGTTCCAATTCAGCCTAACTGTATTCAAGACTGGCTTATAAGTAAAATCTTGAACTTGATTCCAAGGCATCTCTACGACTTGATTAGAATGATTTTCTGTTACATCACTGATGTCCATCAAGTAGATTCCCCTAGGTGTGAATGCCAGAATCTTAGGCTTCACACTCGACTGAACATAGTAGGACTCCTCCTATAATGAAAAAATCAATAAAGGATTTCAACCATGTCTTTTTCTTGAAAGCCATCAGAAAATTCTTTTGCCCTTCAATGTGGCAAGTTGAAAGAAATGATGCAATCTGTTTTTCTGTTGCAAACTCCATAATAGCGCCCATGATGATACCTCCATAACGATTAGTAAATAGGCAGATAAGAACTCTTCACATAAAAGAAGAACTTATCATTTGTTGCATTTTATCTTACTTTTTCAGTAGACAGCATCCCTCCTATAAAATCATCCTAGCATGTGCATACTTCAGTTAACACTGGGTAGATTTTCGAAAATAGTTTTCTCACGTTTTTGTTATATTCATTATAACATAAATTTCAATAAACCAATTAAAAAAATGTAAGCATTTTTTTCTTCCAAAATTTGCCATCATTCTATTAAAAAACGACAGCTTCTTTCGAAACCATCGTTTTTCTTGAAAAATCCCTATTTGACATGTTTTGCCAATTCTTCTTGGGCTTTTTTATTGGATTCTTCTTTTTCTTTCAGCCATTTTTCTTTGGCTTTTTCATATTCGTCTTTTGTAACTGTCTTATCTTGTAATTTGAGGTATTTATATGATTCAACCCCTTTATTACCAGCCAATGAATATGGTGATGAGAAAGGAACAATATTTTTCTCAATGTTGGTGTTCCACCAAGTGAAACATTTGGAATTGCTAGAGAGCTATCCACCAACCAAGCTTGGGCATCAGCATATTTTTCATAACGTTTAGCTGGATCTTGCTCCTTATTAGCTTCTTCCAACATTTGAGTGTAGACATCCAGTCCAACAGCCTTAGCCTTGTCATTGGCTTCACCTGGCTCTATACCTAGATTTTGCATCAAACCACCAGAATTAACATTAAAGACATCAAGATAAGTTGAAGGATCTTGATAGTCTGCACTCCAACCACCATTGTAAAGATCATAATCCTTCTGAGCTGCAGTTTGAGCAAGATAACCTGAACTATCATAGTCCTCTGTAGAAAGTTGGTGAACATCAATCACAACATTATCTGCACCTAAGACAGATTCAATTGATTGCTTCATGGAATTGATTCCTTGAATTTCAGCCTTATTGGTCAAATCTATAGTTTTATCTAAGTGGATAGGGAATTGGACTCCCTTTAGCTTGGAGTTCTTTCTTAGCTTCTGCAAATTTAGCCTTGGCTTTTTCAGGATTGTAGTATGGATCTTGGGCATCTGCAAAGTTGATTCCTTGCCATTCCTTACCATAATTGACCATCTTAGAGCTACTACTTCACCAAAGTCTTTTCCGTTGATACTTACGAAGTTTGGAGGAACAACCAAGTTACGCAAAATCTTAGTTGCCCCCTCTTCTCCTTGAGATTGAGCCCCGTAGGCCGTACGGTCATAGGCAAAATTAATGGCTTGACGGAAGTTTTTATTCAGAACCGCTTCTTGAGTCGATTTCTTCTCAGCATCACTTGTCTTTTGAAGTGAAATTTATAAGATTTTCTATCCAAGTTGAAGTTTAAGAAGTAAGAAGTAGCATCTTGCATGCTATAGATGATATTGTCCTTATTCTTCTCTTTAATCCCTTCAAAACTTGAACTGTTTGGATAGAGACGAGCATAACTGTAAGCCCCCTCGACAAAGTTACGAGCCAGTGCATCTTGGTCACTACCATCATAATAAGCCAATTTCACATCATCTACAAAGACATTTTTAGCATCCCAGTAGCTAGGATTTTTCTTGAATTCGATGACAGATTTTGAAACAAAGGATTTCATCAAGAAAGGTCCATTGTACAAAATACTAGATGGATCTACCTTCCCAAAATCATCCCCTTTTGATTTCAAGAAATCCGCATTAACGGGGAAAAGAATGGTTGAGGTTGTTTTTGAGTTCCAGTAAGGTTCTGGTCGTGTCAAGGTATATTGAACAGTTTGGTCATCAAGAGCCTTGACTCCGACAGTTGAAAAGTCGCTTGTTTTACCAGTGATATAATCATCTAAACCTGCAACGGATTCTTGCACTAAGTACAAGGCTTCTGATTTTTTATCAGCCGCATATTTCAAACCAGTTACAAAATCTTGGGCAGTTACAGGAGCATATTCATCTCCATCTGCAGTATACCATTTAGCATCTTTACGCAGTTTGTAGGTATAGGTCAAACCGTCCTTAGAAACACTCCAATCCTCTGCCAAGGATGGAACATAGTTTCCCATACTGGTCATTTTCCATGAGACCATCTACCAGATTGGTCACAATATCATTGGTTGTTGCACGGTTTTCTGCTAGATAGTTCAAACTTGATGGATCACTTGAGTAAACATAATTGTATGTTTTTGATGCTGTGCTAGAATTTCCACAGGCACTTAACAAAATACCTGCACTTAACACGACACCTGCAAGCGTTGCATACTTGGCCTTAGACTTTTTCATTTCCAGAACCTCCTGATTTAAAGATTTGTTTTATTATACAGACTAACTACTTTTTAGTCAAGTGTTTTTTGACATAAAATTCAATTCTTTTCGTTATTTATTCTCTGTTTTACATTTTATATCCAATTCTAACAATAAAAAATGAATAAGAGAGTGTTTTGGTTTTTAAAAAACTCAACTTATTCATTTTATTTATAAATTATTTTTTAAGAAATTTTTAATTTTGCTCGCAGGCGATCTGCTTGGGCTTTTCCAATCACCTTATCCAACAAACGGGTACGGAGACTCATGACCCCGTATACTCCTCCACCCATGGCACCGACAAGAGCTACATAAAGGAAGCTCCACAAACGTCCACTTGGTTGGAATACAAATCCTAAAATCCACTGGATGGCACCGACACCGATGAACATAACAAGAGTCAACAAACTGATTAAAATGGTTCGCTTCAAAATCACCTTGCGCTTGACACCAGTTACCTTACAAATATCCCGATACATCAAGACGTTAGGAATGATGAGACCGATGGTTGTGGAAATCAAAGGACCATAACTGTGGAAGAGGGCGATGGTAGGTATTTGCAAGACTAGCTTGGCAATGGAACCATAGATAAAATAGAGAACTGCCTTGCGGTTGCGGAACATGGCCTGAAGCATTGGAGACAAGACCATGTACAAGCCTAAAATAGTAGACTGCAAAACTGCAAAGACAAACAAGCCCATGGCCAAACTATCTGGCTTTGCCATAAAAGACTGTATAAAGAGGTTCTCCTACCATAACCACTCCAACCGTTGCTGGTAGCAGGAATACAAAAAGCATGGTAATGCTGTCCTGAACGAGACGAGAAGCTGCCTTCAAGTCCCCCTTGACATAGTTTTCAGTCAAAAGTGGCAAACCGACACCCCCAATTGAAACCCCTACAGAAATCAAAATCATAGTGATTTTATTAGGATTGGCAGAGAAATAAGAAAACATGACAACCAAGTCTTCATTACTATAGTTGGTAAACCAGCTCATACTATTGATAAAGGTCATCTGATCCAGAATCTGGAAAAGCTGGATAGCAGACCCTGTCAGGATAAAAGGAATGGCTTCCTTAATGGTATCAACCAAAAGACGCTTGCTGTTAATCTTATCCCCTGTTTCAAAGACTCTTTTGAGTAAACCTTCTTGAGCAAGGAAATAAATCAAAACTGCAAAACTGGCTACCATACCGACAAAGGCCGCAAAGGTCGATTGGGTAACGGCTGCTAGGTAATCTCCTGAACCAAGCTTTCATAATGATAAAGGTTGCTAAGAGCATCCAGATAACACGAATGACCTGCTCAGCGATTTGGCTCATGGCATAAGGTTTGAGGTTATTCATCCCTTGGAAAAATCCTCGGATAACACTCATAGACGGGAAAAATCAAGACTCCCCAAGCCAAGCTTTGCATGATCGGTATCAAGTCTTTGCCCACGCCAGATAAGTCTGCTAGCCAAGGAGCAAAGACATACAAGATTAAAGCAAAAACGAGGCCTAGTCCTGTCATAAATCCTAAAAAGCTCCGAATCAGGGCAAAGCTATGCTCTTCTTCTCGCATGGTATTATACTTGGCAACTTGCTTGGCCACCGCAACTGGAATCCCTGCTGTTGAAACCAGCAAGAACCAGGCATAGATATTGTAACCCATGGTAAAGAGACCATTGGCCGTAGCTGCATAAGACCCCATCCAGATGTACCAAGGGATAATGTAAATAGCCCCGAGCAGGCGACTGATAAAGTTACTAGCCGTTAACCAAGCAGTCCCCCGTAACATCTGGGCCTGCTGGTGATTGTTTTCGTGCGACATAGATTCCTCATTCAATTTTGATAACTAGGAAAAACTCCTTATCTTCCATTATAAACTTTTCCTTGTTACTTGTAAATTTGCGACTTTCGGTTTACAATAGAAAGTATGATTAAGATTGAAACCGTATTAGATATATTAAAGAAAGATGGTCTCTTCCGTGAGATTATCGACCAAGGACACTATCACTACAACTACAGCCATGTCGTGTTTGACACCATCTGCTATGACAGTCGCAAGGCCAAAGAAAAGAGCCTCTTTTTCGTCAAGGGTGCTGCCTTTAAGAAGGAATTTCTGCTTTCAGCCATCTCTCAAGGCCTCGGTTGGTATGTGGCTGAAAAAGGACTATGAGGTTGGTATTCCTGCTATCATCGTTAGTGATATCAAGAAAGCCATGAGTTTGATTGCCATGGAGTTTTATGGCAATCCACAGAAAAAACTCAAACTCCTTGCCTTTACTGGTACTAAGGGTAAGACAACAGCAGCCTATTTCGCCTATAACATCTTATCTCAAGGGCATCGACCTGCTATGCTCTCGACTATGAATACAACTCTAGATGGCAAGACTTTCTTTAAGTCTGCATTGACAACTCCCTGAGAGCATTGACCTCTTTGACATGATGAATCAAGCTGTGCAAAATGACCGTACTCACCTCATCATGGAAGTCTCCAGTCAAGCCTATCTGGTCAAACGTGTCTATGGTCTAACCTTTGATGTGGGAGTTTTTCCTCAATATCAGCCCAGACCATATCGGCCCGATTGAACACCCTAGCTTTGAAGACTACTTCTACCACAAGCGTCTCTTGATGGAAAATAGCCGAGCAGTCATCATTAACAGTGACATGGACCACTTCTCAGTCTTAAAAGAACAGGTGGCAGATCAAGACCATGATTTCTATGGTAGCCAATCAAATAATCAAATCGAGAATTCCAAAGCCTTTAGCTTTTCAGCTACGGGTAAACTCGCTGGTGATTATAATATCCAACTGATTGGTCACTTCAACCAAGAAAATGCCGTTGCTGCTGGACTTGCTTGTCTCCGTCTCGGAGCTAGTCTTGAGGACATCAAAAAAGGAATCGCTGCAACCCGAGTTCCTGGTCGTATGGAAGTCCTCACTCAGAAAAACGGAGCCAAGGTCTTCATCGACTATGCCCACAATGGGGATAGTCTGAAAAAACTCATCAATGTGGTTGAAACTCATCAAACTGGAAAGATTGCTCTGGTTCTCGGTTCGACAGGAAATAAGGGAGAAAGTCGTCGCAAAGACTTTGGACTTCTCCTCAATCAACATCCTGAGATCCAAGTCTTTTTGACTGCTGATGACCCCAACTATGAAGACCCGATGACCATTGCAGATGAAATCAGTAGCTACATCAATCATCCTGTTGAAAAAATTGCGGATCGCCAAGAAGCCATCAAGGCAGCTATGGCTATCACAAATCACGAATTAGATGCAGTTATTATTGCTGGTAAGGGAGCAGATTGCTACCAAATCATCCAAGGCAAGAAAGAAGCCTATCCTGGAGATACCGCCGTAGCAGAAAATTATTTATAAGGATCGTAAAAAAATCAAGGGAAACGAAACCCTTGATTTTTTCTATCTTTATTTAAAAGCGTTTTTCAAACCTTCAACGGCACCTTCTACAGCACCTTTAGCATCTTCAACTACTTCTTTTGCCTTAGCAACTGTCTTTTTCTACAGCGCCTTCTGCTTCAGTCTTGCCATCCCCAGTAACCTTACCAAATCCTTCTTTGATAGCGCCTGTTGCTTGTTCCAATTTGTTTTCAAGTGACATATGATTGTCTCCTTTAGTTTTATTCCGATATGTGTTACCGGTTACATATAGTTTATACCGAATACTAAGGAAAGTCAAACAATGTGCTCAGAAACAAGAAATCACGCTAAGTAGAAAGTTAATCTGTCCTTATCAAAATCGATAGCCAACTCATACTTTCCATCTTCATTTTGGACAATATAACCTAGGACAACTAAACTGTCCACAAAGATATCACGGCGTTTCTGCATAAGCTGGTCTTTTTTGAGAAATTTCAACAAAAAAGTCGTCATATACTTGAGGGCATACTCAGGATTAACATCTCCCAAAATGTCATAAAGTTCCTGCTGTTTTTCTGTCAAAGGATACTGATGTTTGACCTTGTAGAAATAATTAGACAGGGTCATTTTTAGTGCGCGAAAAATCTGTCTTTTCAACTAAAATAGCTGCATTGGTTTGATTGCGCAATTCTGTCTCAAAACTCTGCTCCAACAAGGCTTGATAGGCCGGACTATCTTCGCTGACAAAAATCTCTTGATCCAGTTCGAGACTATCAAGTGATTCAAGCATAGGGAAGATTGAGGTAATAGCGCTTATTTTCCCGTAGAATCAAGCCAGCCTTTATATACTCTTCCATGAGTTTATCAACTGCTACATCTGGAAATTGGGCCTTAATTTCCCGTAAAAATCACATCATCATGCTGGTCCAGATAGCGGATCAATTCTCCTAAAAAATGGCTGTCTCGTCAAACGAGATGGATTAAAAATCTGAATCATGAAGATTCCTTTCTTTACATTCTAACAGAGGCGATGCTGCCAACTGACTGGGATTTGGTCCCCAGTTTGGTTCAGAGGAACAGGCAGACCTAGTTCTCTATAATACTCTCTCCAAAAATCACTAATCTCCTGCTCCCCATCCCCAAATTTCATGGGAATAGTTTCAAAAATAGGGAGGATTTCTGCCATGTACTGGGAACAGTAAAAACCAGTTCCATCTGGATAGAAAAGAAGCATTGTAGGGTGCTCCTAGATGTTTGCAAGCTTTTTCCTTCACAGACTGGATATCCATTTTTGGGTAGACATAGAGGTCGTACAAGTTATTTGGCTCAAAGAAGTCTGCTGGTTCCTGACAAACAACACCAACCTGTCCACTAGCGTGGTAAATCATCCCATCCAAACAAATCGCAACATGGTTATAGCTGCCTGTGGAAGTCTGGATAGCCTGTCCCATATCTGACTCATCTCTCACAAAAATCAAATCGCCATTTTCTAACATGCTTCACTCCTAGAAAAAAAGGAGCCAAAACTCCTTTCGATATAAGGCAAACTAGCCTTTCCTAATTTGAATTAACACTCAAAATCTTAGGCATTAAAGCTTTCAGTCAATTGAGGTACCACTTGTTTCTTACGTGAAACAGCACCAGCAAGGAAAGCGTGGTTATTTTCAAGTTTGAAGTTGAAAGCTGCTTCGACCTTGTCCATATTGGCACCAAGTGCCAAGATTTCTGAGTTTGAGTTGACGATATCTGTAATCATCAAGACAAAGTCAGAGTAGCCGTTTGCTGCGTTAGCAGCTTGCATTGCAGCTTCAATTTCTGCTTGACGTTCCAAAACTTCAGCGATGTCAACTGTGTTTACTTGAGCAACACGGACATTATTTCCGTTCAATTCAAAAGTCTTAGCATCGATGTCAATCAATTCTTCAGCAGATTTGCTAGCCAAGTTTGTACCAGCTTTCAACATTGCCAAACCATATTCTTCCAAGTTTACACCAGCCAATTCAGCCAATTCAGGAGCAATGACTTTATCTGTTGGGTGTGTTGTTGGTGATTTCAAAAGAAGAGTATCTGAAATCAAACCTGAAAGCATCAAACCAGCAATCTCTTTAGGTACAGCTACACCATGTTCTTTGAACATACGGTAAACGATTGAAGACGCTGACCCAACTGGCTCCAAACGCATGTAAAGTGGGCTTGCAGTTTCAAAGTTAGCAACACGGTGGTGGTCCACAACACCATAAACTTCTACTTCAGCGATATCTGATACAGATTGTTGGAATTCATTGTGGTCAGTCAAGATAACTTGCTCTGCACCTTCTGCTTTAGCAGAAGTGATAACACGCGGTGCTTCCACACCAAAATAGTTCAAGACAAAGGCTGTTTCTTCATTTGGAGTTCCAAGGGCAACAGCTTCCGTATCCAAACCGTAAGCTTCTTTTGCAAGGTAGGCAAAGGCTACAGATGACCCGATGGCATCTGAGTCTGGATTTTGGTGACCAAATACTAGAATCTTAGACATGATAATACCTCATTTTGTTTATTCTCTTTATTGTAGCATTTTTTTCGCTTTTTGACAAAAGTAAGAGGAGTCAAAGGACTCCCTCGCGACTCTTCAAAATAACTAAGTAAATTTCTATCTTGATTTTCAGATAAAAATATTTCCTTCTGTGGCCTCTTCTTACGCTTGAGAAGGGCTTCTGCCGACATGGCTTCTTCCTTACTGGCAAATCCTTCAGCATAGATAAGTTTGACTGGTAAGCGAGCCCTAGTATACTTGGCTCCCTTCCCACTATTGTGGACAACAAGGCGTTTTCTCACATCAGTCGTATAGCCCGTATAGTAGGAACCATCACGGCACTCCAGCACATACATATAAGCCTTATGATCCATAATAAATCTCTTCGAGTTCCGGCGTATAAGAGCCATCATCATTGTGGACAATGAGAGGTGGCAAGACCTTAAAGCCACTTGTCGAGCCATCCTTGATAGCCTCAATCAAAAGCATATTGGCTTCCTTTTCTCTTTTTGGATAAACAAACTGCAGGCGCTTAGGGGCTAGATTATGCCGTTGCAACATATCCAGAATGTCCAAGAGTCGATCAGGACGATGAACCATGGCCAAACGCCCATTAGACTTGAGAATACTCTGGGCACTACGACAGATTTCCTGCAAATTGGTCGTGATTTCATGGCGCGCCAAGAGATAATGCTCGCTCTCATTTAAGTTGGAATGAGGATCCACCTTGAAATAGGGTGGATTACACAAAATCATATCCACCTTACTTCCCTGTATGTGAGCAGGCATATTTTTCAAATCATCACAGATGACCTGCATCTGCTCTTCCAAACCATTCAAACGGACAGAGCGCTCAGCCATATCCGCCAAACGCTCCTGAATCTCAACAGCCAAAATCTGTGCCTGAGTCCGAGTGCTAGCAAATAGCCCCACTGCTCCATTTCCAGCGCAGAAATCCACTATCAAGCCCTTTTTAGGAAAACGTGGAAAAGCGTGACAAGAGAACACTATCCACCGAATAGCTAAAAACCTCTCTATTTTGAATGATTTTAATATCTGTCGAAAAGAGCTGGTTAATGCGCTCCCCTGATTTTAATAATTGTTCTTCTTCCATGGTTCTATTATAACAGATTTATATTAACATTACAAAAAAATATAAAATTTCTAAACTACTTCTTCTTTTTCTTCAAATAGTTGCAAGGCTTCTCTAGTCCAAATTGGCATCATTCGTTTAAGAGGCGCAAAGCCGTAGTTAAAGCGGTCGCTTGAAAAGCGTCTACGTCTCGGAAACTGGTGCTTTTTCTTCCTCCAAAGTGCGGATAGAAAGACTGGCTTTCCTGTAAATTCATCTAAATCCACTACCTGAACCTGAACCTCTTCATCGACTTTCAAGGCGTCATGAATATTTTCAATAAAAGCCTGTCCGAATCTCTGAAATGTGAATCAGCCCCGTATCACCCGTCTCTAGCTCAACAAAGGCACCGTAGGGTTGAATCCCTGTAATACGACCCTTTAGTTTATCACCGATTTTCATCTTAGTCCTCGATTTCAATTGTTTCAATCACAACATCTTCAACTGGCTTGTCCATAGCCCCTGTCTCAACAGCAGCAATGGCATCTCAAGACAGCGTAAGATGCTTCATCAGCTAACTGACCAAAAACAGTGTGACGGCGGTCTAGGTGAGGGGTTCCACCTTGGTTGGCATAGATTTCTGCGATTGGTTCTGGCCAACCTCCACGAGCAATTTCTTTCTTAGAATAAGGCAGGTGTTGATTTTGTACAATAAAGAACTGACTGCCGTTGGTATTTGGACCAGCATTGGCCATTGAAAGGGCACCACGGATATTGTAAAGTTCTTCTGAAAATTCATCCTCAAAAGATTCGCCGTAGATTGACTCGCCACCCATACCAGTACCAGTTGGGTCTCCAGCTTGGATCATAAAGTCCTTGATAATACGGTGGAAAATGACACCATCATAGTAACCATCTTTTGAAAGAGCTACAAAGTTAGCCACTGTTTTAGGAGCATGCTCTGGGAAGAGCTTGATACGCAAGTCTCCGTGATTGGTCTTAATAGTCGCGATAGGACCTTCTACTGTTTCAATGTCTACTTGTGGGAAATGCAATTCTTTTTCTACCATACCAAATCCTTCTAAGGCATCAAAAATGCCATCTCCTTCTAATGTTTTTGTAATATAATCTGCTTTTTTTCTTTGATCTTATCATGAGAAATTCCCATAGCAACGCTGATTCCAGCATAATCAAAGAGTTCCAAGTCGTTGAGCCCATCTCCAAAAAAACCATGACGTTCTCTGGTTTTCAAACCTAGGTGTTCCACAACCTTTTCCACACCCGTCGCTTTGGAGCCTGAAATCGGCACAATATCAGACGAATGTCATGCCAACGAACCATGCGAAGTTTGTCTGAGAGACTGTCAGGCAAGCGCAAATCATCCCCCTTATCTTCAAAAGTCCACATCTGATAGATATCTTCTTTTTCATGGAAATCTGGATCCACATCCAAATCGGGATAAATTGGATTGATAGCCTCACTCATCATATCGGTACGAGTAGACAACTTAGCATCATGACTCCCAACCAAAGCCATACTCAATTCCTTCTTGCTTGGTCCCAAGAGATATACTCCTCAACATCTGATTTCTCAATCTGATGTTGATAAATGACCTGACCTTTTTTATCTTCAATATAGGCACCATTTAAGGTTACAAAAAAGTCAGGCTTGAGCTCACGAATTTCTGGAACGACACCAAAAATCCCCCGTCCAGAAGCAATACCTGTCAAAATTCCTTTCTCACGTAATTGCTTAAAAACAGTTGGGATTGAAGACGGAATAAAACCAGTCTTGGAATTTCGCAAGGTATCATCAATATCAAAAAAGACAATCTTGATCTTCTTTGCCTTGTATCTTAATTTCGCATCCATCTCACTACCTCTTTCAATCTAACTCTTTCCATTATACCATAAAGTAGCTAAATCCCCTATTTTTCAAAAGAAATTCGCTATCTCTTATTCGAACTTCTTGGATAAGTACAGAACTAAATCATCATTATTTTGAATAGTAGCATTCATTTCCAAGGGTTGATTTCGATACCAAACGCCTGAACCATCTGGAATATAGCCTCGTTTGATGTACAATCTCTGGGCAGGGCCATAGCCTAAGTGCAAACCTACACCAAGAGTGACCTTACTCGAAACAAACTTGACTCGTTTTTCTGCTTCTTCTAGCAGTTGATTCCCAATCCCTTGATTTCGAAAAGGCTCAAACACATTAAAATCTGATAATTCTGGATAGACTTCTGCAAAAGGACCATGTTTAGCAGAGGGCAAAATGGTAATGTAGCCCGCTACAGCACCATCAATCTCTGCAACTAAGACTTCTCTCTCCCCACTTTCCTGTTCCAGAAAATATCTAGCCAAAATTTCCTCTCTACCAGGCCAACCTTGATTCATAAATCCATGAGATAAGGATTCAATATCAGACTTAATCATATTTCTAATCGTACAATTCATCTTTGACTTACCCACCTTTACTCTTTTTATTACCATTATAGCACGCCAAGGTCAGAAAAAAACTATCTCGTGAAAAAAGACCCAACCGGGTCTTAATTCGCTTTCTTGTTTTCAAGATCATGAAAAATAGGTCCACTGGACCTGAAAAAAAGACCCAACCGGGTCTTTTCTTTAATCTTCGTTTACGAAAGGCATCAAAGCCATTACGCGAGCGCGTTTGATAGCTGTTGTTACTTTACGTTGGTTTTTAGCTGAAGTTCCTGTTACACGACGAGGAAGGATTTTCCCACGTTCTGAAACGAAACGGCTAAGAAGCTCAGTATCTTTGTAATCAACATATTCAATTTTGTTTGCTGCGATGTAATCAACTTTTTTACGGCGTTTGAATCCGCCACGACGTTGTTGAGCCATGTTTTTTCTCCTTTATAATTTTAGTTGTCCATTAGAATGGTAAATCATCATCTGAAATATCCAATGGATTTGTTGCTCCAAATGGATTTTCATCACGTGAAAAGTCTGGTACTGAATTTGTAGGTGCTGAATAGTTTGCAGTTGGGGCAGAGTAAGCTCCACCTGTATGACCCTTCACGCACACTACGGCTTTCCAACATTTGGAAATTCTCAGCCACGACCTCTGTCACGTAGACACGTTGTCCTTGCTGGTTATCGTAACTACGAGTCTGGATACGACCTGTCACCCCGATAAGTGAGCCTTTTTTAGCCCAATTAGCAAGGTTCTCAGCCTGTTGGCGCCACATAACGACATTGATAAAATCAGCCTCACGTTCGCCATTTTGACTCTTAAATGTACGGTTTACTGCAAGAGTAAAAGTCGCAACTGCTACATTTGATGGGGTATAACGCAACTCAGCGTCACGTGTCATACGCCCTACAAGTACAACATTGTTAATCATAGTTTACCTTCTTACGCGTCAGTTTTGACGATCATGTGACGAAGAATGTCAGCGTTGATTTTTGAAAGACGGTCAAACTCTTTAAGAGCTGCATCGTCGTTTGCTTCAACGTTAACGATGTGGTAAAGTCCTTCACGGAAATCTTTGATTTCGTATGCAAGACGACGTTTTTCCCAAGTTTTTGATTCAACAACAGTTGCACCGTTGTCAGTCAAAATAGAGTCAAAACGTGCTACCAAAGCGTTTTTAGCTTCTTCTTCAATGTTTGGACGAATGATATAAAGAATTTCGTATTTAGCCATTGATATGTTCCTCCTTTTGGTCTAATGACCCCAAGACTTTGCAAGGGGTAAGTGAGGTTCGCTCACAATAAACTATTATACTAGAAAAAATTTTTTTACGCAAGTAAAAACTCTGGAATTCGAAAAAACGCCACATGGGCGTTTTCCTATTCGGCTCTATAATATTTGTAGTGGGTAAATCCCCTATGGATATTATGGAGCCGATTTTGTTGTAGAAAAAAGTCCCATAAGATCTATAATGAAAAGCGACCAAACCATCATTAGAAAGAATCATATGGAACAATTACATTTTTATCACAAAACTACTCGATATTAAAGACCCTAATATCCAGATTCTAGACATCATCAATAAGGATACACAAGGAAATCATCGCCAAACTGGACTACGACGCCCCATCTTGTCCTGATTGTGAAAGTCAAATGAAGAAATATGACTTTCAAAAACCGTCTAAGATTCCTTACCTCGAAACAACTGGTATGCCTACTAGAATTCTCCTTAAAAAACGCCGTTTTTAAGTGCTATCACTGTTCAAAAATGATGGTCGCTGAAACCTCTCTCGTCAAGAAAAAAATCACCAAATCCCTCGTATTATCAACCAAAAAAATTGCTCAGAAGCTGATTGAAAAAAATTCTATGACGGATATTGCCCATCAGCTGTCCATTTCAACTTCAACTGTCATTCGCAAGCTCAATGGCTTCCGTTTTTAAGCATGATTTTTTCTTGTCTTCCTGAGATTATGTCTTGGGATGAGTACGCTTTTACTAAGGGAAAGATGAGCTTCATTGCACAAGATTTTGAAAAGCTCAATATTATCACTGTTCTTGAGGGAAGAACACAAGCTATTATCCGAAATCACTTTCTTAAATATGATAGGGCAGTCCGATGTCGAGTGAAAAATCATTACTATGGATATGTTTAGCCCCTACTATGACTTGGCTAGACAACTTTTTCCAAACGCTAAAATCGTTCTAGATCGTTTCCATATTGTGCAACATCTTAGCCGTGCTATGAGTCGTGTCCGTGTCCAAATCATGAATCAGTTTCATCGAAAATCCCATGAATACAAGGCCGTCAAGCGCTACTGGAAGCTCATCCAGCAGGATAGTCGTAAATTGAGTGATAAACGTTTTTATCGCCCTACTTTTCATATGCACTTAACGAATAAAGAGATTCTTGACAAGCTTTTGAGCTATTCAGAAGACTTGAAACACCACTATCAGCTCTATCAGCTCTTGCTTTTTCACTTCCAGAATAAGGAACCAGAGAAATTTTTCGGACTTATTGAGGACAATCTTAAGCAGGTTCATCCTCTTTTTCAGACTGTCTTTAAAACCTTCCTCAAGGATAAAGAAAAGATTGTCAACGCCCTTCAACTACCCTATTCCAACGCCAAACTGGAAGCCACCAATAATCTCATCAAACTTATCAAGCGCAATGCCTTTGGTTTTCGGAACTTTGAAAACTTCAAAAAACGGATTTTTATCGCTCTGAACATCAAAAAAGAAAGGACGAAATTTGTCCTTTCTAGATATTAGCTTTTCTTCAACCCACTACAGTTGACAAAGAGCCTCCTATTCTTATGGTTTAATACGG
>BNJS01003803.1_pt1 | contig 37440 bp, 54 predicted proteins | sample 8540461 | NCBI WGS metagenome assembly BNJS01 (sample SAMD00202454, study PRJDB9452) | human saliva metagenome | isolation source: human saliva | place: Japan
TCTTTTTTTCATATTTTCATAATGTTTTTCATCAGTGAAAAACATTCTTTCCACAATTTTGCTATTATCCCTTATATCTTTTTACAGCAAAAATTTTACATTCCATAACCACACAAGCTCCTTCTTTTTCAAATTTATAAAAAAATGTTTCAAAAAGCAAACAAAAACTAATTTTAATATTAATTTCTAACTAAAAAGTGTACATAACAAACGTTTTTCGATAACCTAAGTTTTTTCATTTCCACAAGGGGTCAAGACCCCTTTGATTTCAGAATATTTGTTTTATAACCAGATACATATAGTTGTCTGACAGAACAAGTCAAGAGCAAAATTTCCTCTTTATTATACACAATTTAATTAGATACTAGTATAAATAGTTTCGAATATAATATAAATTATACTCATACTCTGACAAAGAGCCTAGTAAATAATAAAGCCCATTGTATCAGGAAACAAAAGATAGAATGATATTATTAAATTCATTAAAATAAACCACTCTGAAAGTTAATAAATGCTAAAAATAGGCCTTCCATAATATATATGCGGTGGAAAAAGAAATAAAAATAGCATAAATAACAAATTCATAGTATTATGTTCTTGCCTTGAGACATAAGAAAAGGAATTTGTATTTATGCAAAAATAATTTCTACCACATTCAGACCTGAAATAAAAGATGTAAAAATAAAAAAAGTTGAACTTATCTGTGACACCTACCATGTATATGGAATAAGAGCTGATATAAGGCAGAACTGCTGTGGCAGAAAAGATGAATATACATGACTACAGGACTGTTACAATAAGAAGCCTTAGTTACGGAAACAGGAAAGTCATACTTCATATAGAAAAACAGAGGTATGTCTGTCCTGTATGCAATAAAAGAACAACTTCCTCAATAGATATTGTGGACAGAAACTGCAGCATCTCAAACGAAGTCAAGGATGAAATAAGAAGAAAGCTTTCTGAGATGAAGTCATTCACTCAGATAGGAAGGGAAGAAAATACGAGCATATCAACTGTCATGAGGATATTTCATGACATTGAAGTTCCTCATCAGGAACTGGACTATGAAACTGTATACCTTGATGAATTTAAGGGGAATGCAGATAAAGAAAAGTACCAGCTGGCAATATATGATACAAACCATATCCTGATAGATATTTTAAAGGACAGGAAATCATCAACCATAAGGGAATTCCTTCTCTGTCATAAAGACAGTATAAAAAAGGTTGGAATGGACATGTTCATGCAGTTCAGGAATACAGTGTATTCCTGTCTTCCACATGCTGATATTGTAGCAGACAAATATCATGTCATAAGGCAGGCAAACTGGATGATAAGGGATGTGAGGATAAGATTATTCAATTCAGACATAAAGTACAGGGAATACAAGAAATACTGGAAGCTGATAGCAAAGAATCCAAACAGTACGTTCAGTCCTTTACAGAAGAAGAGGCTAAAGAAACTGAAGAACCTTTCAGAGATATTTTCAAGGGCTTATGATCTTAGGACAAAATTTTTCAGTATATTTGAAATAAAGGATGTCACAATATTCAGTTATGAACTGAATGACCTGATAGGAGAACTGAAAGAATCAGGAATAAAGGAATGTATTAAGTTAGGGGAAACATTATCAAACTGGGAAAGAAAGAAATAAATAATATACAAAAATATAATATAAATAATGGATTTGTTGAAGGTAAAAAAATAACAAGATAAAAAGTAATAAAAGAGGTTATCTTACGGGATAAAAAATTGACAACCTTAAAAAAAGCTTATTCAGCTTAGAATCTCTTAAGATTATCGAACTTTTTTTCCACCCCCACTCTTGACAAAGAGTCAAAATAGAAAAGAAACTATCTCATATTTATGAAATAGCTCACTTTTAAATTAAAAATATATTTTTAATAATCATATTTCCCCTTCATATCCTCTCGGAGTTATTATTTTCCCGTTCTTTACAAATGTATTCGAATTTCCAATTAGCACTATTGTAAGCATGTCTATCTCGTGATTGAGCATTTCATCGAGTGTAGTCAGAATATATCTTTCATCTTCCCTTCCTGCATTTCTTACTATTGCCACTGGAGTTGACTTAGGCTTATATTTCATCATTATTTCCCTTGCTTCTTCTATCTGTGTAACCCTTCCCCTGCTTTTTGGATTATAAATACTTACAACAAAATCTCCCTGTGCAGCAAGTTCAAGCCTTTTTTTTATCAGCTCCCAGTCAGTCAGCAAATCACTTAGACTTATTGTAGCATAATCGTGCATTATCGGTGCACCAGCAATAGCTGCAGCAGCATTTGTGGCAGTTATTCCAGGTATTACCTCAACTTCCATATCTTCATCGGCAATTTCCAGCATAATTCCCTGCCATACCATAAACTCCCGCATCACCGCTGCTTATAAGACTGACTGTTTTCCCCTGTCTTGCCAGTTCAAGCACTTCCGTACATCTGTCCACTTCCTTTGTCATTGCAGAGCTTTTCATTTCTTTTCCTGGATAATATTCCTTCACCAAATCCACATAAGTTTTATATCCTACTATTATATCACTATTTTCCATTGCTTCATATGCCCTGAAATGTCATATTTTCCTTTTTTTCCAGGCCCTATTCCCACCACATAAATTTTTCCATTACTCATATATTTTTAGCTCCTCTTCATAAATTGAAATCGTTATTCCGTTGTATTTTGCCTTCATCTCAATAAAATACCCTTCCTGTGATGAAGCCAGCAGTGCAACAGGTTCTGATACTGCCCTCACTCCAATGTTTTTTTCTACAAAATCCGAACCTTCAAACTGGTCCTGAATCTTTTTAATTTCTTCCCTTGAAATTATTTCTAAAGTCTAAATTTAAAGATTTTGCAGCATCAATTAATCCCTTTTTCATTTTTCCTTTACATCAACAGTTGCAATTTTTCTAACTGATTTTTATATCTAAATTATTTTTATTTAGGCAGTCTTCAATGGCAGATAATATATCCTCTGCTTTTTGTATCCTTCTTACAGCCGATACCCAAAATTAAGTTTTTAGGATAAATTCTGGTATATTCAATATTTTTCCTATTTGAAACTAAAAATAAAGCCATCTGCTGAGTTTTTGCCATTCATCTTAACATTTTTAGGTAAAAGTATGTTCACTTTCTGTCCCATTAACTATAAGGGAAGTCACATCCTTTTGCTGATTTTAAATCTTCAAGCTCCGCATTTAATTTCTGAGATATCGTATCCACTGCTATTTTCCTGTAACATCAGAACTTGTTGTAATAACAGGAATAAGATTTAAAGTTCCTGCAAGTAAATACGTCAGCTCATTTGCTCCACCTAAATGCCCAGATAAAAAGGGAAATTACAAAAATGTTTTCCTCATCTATTAAAAAGTACCGCAGGATCCTTATCCTTTGTTCCTATCAGTCCCAGCTATCTTTCTAATTACAATTCCGCTTGCCATTATGAAAATATGTCCCGTCATACTGGGAAAACTTTTTCATTTATATTTGAAGTGAAATCCTCTATCTGAATTGTATTTTTCTACATCATATTTTTTTCAATGTAAAAACATCTATATCATAACCTTTTAAATGCCCCTGTAATTGTTCCTTATATTCTCTCTGCAATATTTCCCGCACCTCTGGTTACAGTCCAAAATGCTAATTTCATCAATTTTTCCTTTCTATCTGAGTCCTTTATCCGACTGCCAGTATAGCCTTTTTATCTCTTAAAAATACTTAGTTCTCTACCTTTTTCCTGTAACAGCAATATAATTTTTCTGAATTAAACTTTTTAATAGTCTGTTCAGTTTGTTTGTCCTTTCTTTGAAATTCAGTCGTAAATGCGACGTAAAATTTTTACGTCTGATTTACATCGTAAAAATACGATGTAATTTTTATTTATTTCATAATTTATCATTGTAATTATTAGAAATTTATTCCTTTATTCCCTCTCTATACTCATGGGTAAAATATTTATCATATAATTTTTGATTTTTTTCATATTCATTTCCTAAAAATCTCCAACGAGTATCTGAGCGGTTTTATTTTATTCCTGCCTCTTTTACTTTCTCTTCTATTGTTTCAAGCGTTCCAAAAACTATTTTCTGGTCTGGCCAGCTTGCCTTCTGGACAACTGCCACAGGTGTTGTCAATGGATAGGAAGTTGACAATGTTTTTACAACTTTATCTATCATCTGAACTGATAAAAAATATTGCCATGGAAGCCCTATGTTCAGCCAGACTTTCCAGCATTTTCCTTTTCAGGAACAGCAGTCTTTCCTTCTATTCTTGTACAGATGACAGTCTGTGAAACATTAGGCAATGTAAATTCCTTTTTTATTGCCGCAGCTGCAGCTAAAAATGAACTCACTCCCGGAATAACTTCATATTCTATTCCCATAGTTCATCCAGCATGTCCATCTGTTCCCTGTGAGCCCCATAAATTGCAGGGTCTCCCGTATGGACTCTAGCAACTTTTTTTCCCAGCCTTTACCGCTTTTACTGTAACATCTATAACTTCATCCAATGACATGGAAGCAGAATTATAAATTTCCGCTCCATCCTTATGACAATTTATAACTTCTTTTCGGAACTAATGAACCTGCATAAATAATTACATCTGCCTCTTTTTACTATTCTCTGCCCTTTTACAGTTATCAATTCCGGATCTCCGGGACCTGCTCCTATGAAGTAAACTTTTTCCATAAAATTACCTCTTTTTTTATTTTCTATTTTTATAATATTTCATTTATTTCAAAAACTTACTGATATTTCTGTATTCAAATATTTTTTTATCCTTCTTAAAAATGCTTCCCCAGACTTTCCCATTTTTCAAGATAAATGGATATTTTATCAAGTTTTTCAACTTCTTCAACATTTATTTTTTTCTATTTTTGTTTTTCATTCCAAAAATCTTTTTCAAATTTTCCTGAAATATCGTTATTAATTATCTCGTTATCTACAAAAATAAATTTCATTAATCAATCTGATAATCTTCAAAACTGTGCAAAAATTCTCTAAACTGACTATTACATGCCCATTCACACAAAATATCCTTTATTGTCAATTTCTTGATTTTTACTAATTTCTTTCCTTATTCTCTAAAATTTCTTTTATCTCATTTCTCCAAAAATTCCAATGGTGAAATATCCATATACCTTCTCATTACAAAAATTATACTTCGGAATAAAAATAAATTTTTATCTTCCATTTTTCAAATAAATTTTTAAAAATTTATAATATTCTATATTTCCATAATTTAAATAAAATACATAATTTCCATTTTCATATTTTTGGAAAATCAAAACTTTCACCATACTGAATTTCTTTTTCCGTCTTTTAAAACTTGAATATATTCTTCATACCAATCCTTATCATCATAGACTTTTTCTTTTTATTCCTAACATTTTTCTCTTTTCCTATTATTTGCTTTTTCATCAAAAGCATAAATTATTATTCTCTCATGAAAATGCTCTTTTCTTTATCATCGATATACTCAAAATCTCACAATAATAGACTAGCTCAATTTGCAGACAGTGTCTGGCAAATTGATACTAAATAAAATTACCTCATATTTTTGTAAATTAGATCTGAAAAGCTTTCCATATTCTTTGTCAATTTTTACTCATTTTATTCCCCTATTTGTATGAAATTTTAAAAATAACTTATCAAAATATTTTTACTAATAACTAATTTTTGTTCAACATTGGATTTTTGAACAGCTTTTACTATCTAGTTCCTTTAAACTCTTCAAAATGATTTCCATTTTTTCTATATTCTTTTTTCCTTTTCTGTCAATTCCCTATTATACGGATTATCTCCCAAACTGCTGTGAAGAGCAATTCCAAATTGTGTTATAATATCAAATTTCATGATTTCCTGTGACAAACTTTTTATCTGTATAAAATTTATAACCATCGTAATTTGAACCTCTTCCCGCATCATAGTAAATATCGTTATTGTATTTTACTTTTTACAATATTTTTTTATTTCTGTTTTTCTTTCATAAATAACTGCCCCTGTTGCTCTCCACTAATTCAGCAATATAATTACGAACATAATCCAAATTTTTATCCTTATCAGAAATATTATCTTTTATATTATTCTCTTTTTTCTCCCTTTTTCTGTTGTATAATTCCAATAAATCACTTTTCTCACTAAAAATATCATAATTTTTCAGTTTTATACGTTACTGTATCTTTTTATCATTTGGCAATACATAACTCAAATTTATTTCCTTTTTCAAAAGTTTGACTTAATTCCGTGTATCTCTTTGTATCATAAGTTCCTTTTACAATTGTTTCTGCAACTCCTTGAAACAGAAATAGCTAAAAATAATGTAGCCAGTATTTTTCATTTTCATCCCTCTTTCTCCTATTAAATAAATAATTCGTTTCCTAATCTCTCCTCCACTTTTCAAATCCACCCTTTTTAACAATCATCGTTGTAAAAATATGGAATATCATCTTCAACTAAATCTTTTTATATCATAATAAACCTTCTGATTTTCCTTACCGCAGTTTGAAACCATAATGATTTTATCTATTGTCCCCGTTTTTACAAGTGCCTGTTTTAATTTTTCAAAATTTCTGCTGACTTTCATAAAAACTATATTGTCATTATTTTCCAGTTCAGATTCAATGTCAGTTTTCCTATTAAGCGACACGACCTTTAACGTTTCATCTCCTATCATAAGAGGAAAATTAAACCTTGAGGCCATATCAACAAATGATGAAACCCCTGGAACTGTCTCAACTGGATATTTCTTTGGCAAATGCTCTAAAATATACACATAAGTGCTGTATGTCATTGTATCGCCAATAGTTAAGAATCCTACATTCTTTCCTTCATCTAGTAAATCCTGAACTGTTTTTGCATTCTTTTTTCTTGCATTTTCCCTTTCTTCAAGTGATTTTAACATGGGAAATTCTACAAAAATCTTTTCCACATCTTCCTTCATATATTGTTTCGCTATTTCATAGGCCACACTGCCATCATCCTTTTTAGCTTCAGGTAATATCACCACATCTAATTTTTTTAAGGTATTTATCGCTTTCAGAGTTATCTCCTCAGGATCTCCCACTCCGACACCTATTCCGTAAAATTTGTTAGTCATCATTTACCCCTTCTATTCCTTGTATTTATAGCCTGGAACTTTTTTATCATCAATTCTACTGGCTTTCATCAAATCTTTAATATCCTCATAACTAACACCTTCTAGTCTTTGTTCCTTATAGAAAAACCGAATTTATCTTTTTGAAAATTTTCCTTCCATGGCTCGAAAGTTTTCTTTATCTGCTCCTTCTATTATTTTTCTTTTATAAAATACATTATATTTATCCTTTGCAAAAAGTTAGGCTGCCCTTTAATTTCTTTAAATGATTTATAATCCGCATTTTTATTTTTATTATACCATAATACCAGTTATTCTTATCTTTTCCATAATCTATTCCATTTCCATTGAATGAAACAGCATCAATATAATCAATTTTTCTCCCCATAACGATAAACTGATTTTTCATCTTTAGCAAGTATCTCATTCCAGGAAACCAACTTTCCTACGTCTGCATTATCTAATTTTTGTTTCTTTTATATTTCCATCTTTATCTACTTCACATGATAAAGCATTTTGAGAATCTTTTACATAAAAATAGATCCTGCATGAATAGTCTGGTATACTTTCATTTGAAACCTTTCTATTTACAAATAGAAAATTTTTAGGAGAAACTTTTAATTTTCTTTATCTCCATAGTAAACAAAAATTTTTATCTTTTACTAAATTTAATCTTATTATTTTAATACTATTTCTGTCTATGTCTGTTTCTTTACCTCTAAAAATACACTGTATTGTTATCTCTTGCATAAAATGGATTCAGCTGTTCAAATGAATCTAAATCAATATTTTTAACTTCATCATCATAATTTATAAATTTACCATTTTTATGGTCATATCCCTTCATAATAAATTTTTGGTCTTTTTACATAATAGTCTGCCATCAAAGAAAACTCAAAATAGAGTAAAGTACAATAATTATTTTTAGTATACATCTAACTTCTCCTTTTAATTTATTTTCAATACAATAAAACATATTCCTACATCTTTTTCACTTTTTGAAATAGAATATCTCCATTTTTAGGAATATATTCCATAAACTTCCTAATCAATTTTTGGGAATGAACCATAAACTTTCTAATTTTTAACTATTTTTAAGGAATAAAATCCCAAAAATATTAAATATAACTTCTGAAATTTTTATAATATTCTTATTTTAAATTTTTTCTTCACAACCTTAATTATACAGATAGGATTTTCTCAAACATCATAGTATATGGGCCTACTTTTTTTGCCCTGCCGACAGTAACCGTAACAACTTCTATATCCTCAAAGCCTTTTTCCTTCAAAATTTCCAGAGATTTAGCCTGTGTTTCAAGGGTAATGCAGTTAATAACAAGTATGGCTTCATCTTTTGCATAATTTAAAAAGTGATTTATAATTTCCTCTATCCCTCCAGTTGACCCTCCGATAAACATTCTGTCGTAAGGAATATCCGGAATGGCATCAGGTGCCTTTCCATGAATTAACTCAAAGTTATTAAGATTAAACTTTTCTGCATTCAGTTTTATTGTATTTAATCCCTTTCTTCCTTTTTCTATTGCATAAACTTTTTCCCTGTGGCATATAGGTTGCAGCCTCTATTCCTATCGTTCCTGTTCCCGCTCCCACATCAATCAGGACAGAATCAGGCTTCAACATAAGCTTGGCAACGGAAACTGCCCTTATTTCCTGCTTTGTCATCGGTAATTCTATCTGTGTAAATTCCTTATCGTATATGTGCATAATTTTCGCCTTTTCTTTTTAAAAACCAGGACATTCATATCAAATTTCCTGTTTAATTTTTCATAATCTTCTATTTCCAGTATAGTTATCTTTTCATCATCATAGGATAAATTTTCTCCGACTACTACTGTTACACTTCGTATTCCGCTATCATATAATTTTTGTTATCTCATAAGGATTCTGGATATCATCTGTAAGCAAATACTAATCCTGCAAAAGTCCCTTATCATTTATATTTTTAACATAATCAAATTCCCCTGCTATGCACACTTGCGCAGCCTGAAATTCTGCCAGTTTTCTCCCAGTCTGGAAAAACAGGTACTGATAGAGATGATATATTAGGAATAATATTCAGAATGTCCTTAGATAAATTTTTTGACAGATAAGGCACTAAACTGTAATATCCTGTATCCTGACACAATAACTGTTATTTTCTTCCCAATATTTTTCCTTCAAATAAGTTATAAGTTCTCCCCAGCTTGCCTAAAATATATATTTCCTGTTTTTCTGAGATGACACTTTTCAGATCTGAAAGCTGCCTCTGCACTCCAACTAAAATTTCAGCTTCCTTTATACAATCAATTCCAGCAGAAGAAATATATTTTATATTCCCAGGACCCTAAGCCTACTACATTTATTTTCATGATTCACCTTTTTTCAATTTATTTTTATGTTACTTCTGTTTTCTTTTTAAAATTATCAAAAATGCCTGCTATTTCCAAGGACTTCCCTTTTTCAGCAGAAATAATAAGTGTTTCAACTTCCAGCTCCCATCCATTTCTTCTACAGTATTCCTCGCATTTCTGTTTTGCTTTTTCAGCCAGCAGGTTGTAGACTTCCGGTTTTTCAATATATTTTGTAGCTTCCTCAGTCGTATTTGAAGCCATTATTTTCTTCATGTTTTCTATACTTTCCCCCACAAGCAGTGCATTTGCCGTAAGTATCTCCATTTTTGCATCAGAAACCCTGCTGTGTGTATGAAATATCCCTCCTGCAACTTTTACAAACTTTCCCAGTTCCCCAATAAAATATACTTTTCTGACTTGATATTCGCATGCCCTGTCAAACATATATCCCACAAAGTTGCTTATTATTATTCCCTGTCCAGCTCTCTGGGTAAAATTATCCTCCAGATAACTTTTTCCCCTGTTTCCGAACAGAAATACAGCTTCATTACTTCCATATTCTGCTATTGACTGTTTCAGCTCTATTGCAAGAGAACTTTTCCACGATTCTTCCGACATGGGCTTTACTATTCCAGTTGTTCCCAATATTGATATCCCTCCGATAATTCCCAGTTTCGCATTTAATGTCTTTTTTGCTGTTTCTTCCCCCTTAGGTACAAATATTTCCACATCTACCCCTAATCCTTCAGGTAGCATCTCTTCCACTGTTTCCCTTATCATTTTTAGAGGAACAGGATTTATCGCCGAATTTCCCGGTGCAATAGGTAGCCCTTTTTTAGTAACTTTTCCTACTCCTATCCCACCAAAAATATTTATTTTTGAATCATTGCGTAAGCTCACCTTAGAAAAAATTTCAAGCCCATGGGTAACATCAGGATCATCTCCACCATCTTTTATAACTGATGCTAACGTACAGTTATTCCTTTTTTCCAATGAATTTACACTAATTGTAAGGGGATTTCCTGAGGGAAGTTTAATTGTCACTTCAGGTATATCATGTTTACCATCATCAAGAAGATACAGCAGTGCTGCCTTTGTGGCCGCCGTTGCAGAGCTTCCCGTAGTATAGCCGTATCTTAGCTTCTTACCACGAAAATAGAGGTATTCATCCATTTAATTTCATCCTTCCCTTTCTATATCTCGTTTCTAATATCTCTCCCTCTCAAACATCTGGTACAGTATTCCATGCAGTACCGCCACAGCCACTGTACTTCCACCTTTTGTCCCGTTGGTTCTTATAAAGGGAACGTCATAGTCTGAAAGAGCCGCCTTTGATTCAGGACATCCGACAAACCCCACAGGTACTCCTGCAATCAGTTGAGGTTTTTCCGTACCTTCCTTGCTTATTTCTTCAAGAAGTTTAAACAGTGCTGTCGGTGCATTTCCTATCAGAAATATTTTCGTATCCTTATCTTTTACAGCTTTCTCTATTCCAACCATGGATCTTGTAATTCCTCTTTCCTTGGCTTCTTTAGCAACTTCCTCATCATTTACAAGGCAGTATGCTGAACATCCGAATTTTGCAAGCCCCATTTTATTAAGTCCTGTTACAATCATATTTGTATCACAGTATATTTTACATCCTGATTCTATCGCCTTCATGGCAGAATTTACTGCATCATTGTGAAATTCCGTAATATCCGCATATCCAAAATCTCCTGTTGTATGTACAAGTCTTTTTACAATTGGTTTTTCATTTTCAGCAAAATGATCAACCCTGTTTCCCAGTCCTTCTGTTATTATTTCAAAACTTCTTACTTCTATACCCTTAGGGTCCTTAATATATGACATAGTTTATTTACTCCTTCTTTTTTGAAAAGCTATTATAATATGGAAAATGACATTTATGAATTTATTCAAAACTTACAATGATAAAACAGAAATGAATATTAGAAAAATCATTGCTGAGCCTTTAGGCAAGTTTATGATTTTTTTCTTAATAAATGACTGTTTCAAATAAGTAAAATTTTTGTAAAGTAAATAAATATCATTTTTATTTTCTTAATAAGTTTTTGTTACAATTCCTCTATTAGATATTTGAAGAATTCTATATTTGAATAGAAAGAAATATGTGGATAGCCCTGCCAGCAGGCTCTTTTTCCTATATCCACAGCTCCAGTTTCTTCCATTGTTTTTTTCTATTTTATAAAAATTTTTCTTTTTCATTATCTTTAGAAATTTCTGAATAATGAAATTCATGCCCCTTCGTGTAAATTCCATTTTCAGTTTCTATATTTATATATCCGAATCTTCCGATGTTAAGCCTATTTCTCATTGAAATTTCACATCTATCAGACCACAAAAAAATCTCCACTGTTTCCGTCAAGTAAATTCAGTCTGTCTGTCAGATAAATAAATCCTCCACATTCTGCATAAATTTTTATTCCATTTTCATAAGCCTGTCTTATATTTTCCTTCATGGAAATATTTTTCAGACAGCTCTTTCCAGTAAAGTTCAGGATAGCCTCCCACCAAGATAAATCATATCAAGGTTTTCAGGTATTTTTCATCCTTTATGGGACTAAATTCCACTAATTCCAAGCCTGAAAATCTCATCAGTTCCAGATTGGACTCATAATAAAATGAAAATGCCCCGTCCTTAGCAATTCCTACTCGTTTTCCCTTTATATTTATCCTTTAAATCTTTTATCGGCTCAAAAGCTGGCCCATACTGCCTTTAATTTCAAATTCTTCAGCTATTTCATATATTCTTTTCTAAATCCAGACATTTTTTCCGCAATTTCCTTTAAAAAGCTGTTTTTCTTCGAGTTCTTTTGAGCCTTTCAGTTCAAAAAGCCTGCTTTTAATCCCAGATGTCTAGCTTTTCACAGAAAGCTTTTTCATTTCTAGGCAAATATCCTACACATTCAATTCCGGTGTACTCTTTCCACCGCTTCCTTCAGGTTTAGATACAGCTTTTTCAGAAGAAACATTGTTTAAGATAACTCCCTTTATTTTAACATTTTCATCAAATAATTTAAACTCCAGAATTTCTGCCGCAATACTTGTAGAAATTCCTTTGCATTAACTACAAGAATTACTGGAATATCAAGAATTCTTGACAGATGTGCAGTACTGAAATTATCCTTTTTCATGGCCAACTCCGTCATAAAGTCCCCATAACTCCCTCAATATTGCTATGCTTTTTACCTTCTGCTCCTGTTTCAAATATATGTTTCAATGTATTTTCATCAAACATGAAGGCATCCAGATTATGAGATTTATTTCCTGTAAAAAGTTCATGATATCCAGGATCTATATAGTCAGGCCCCACTTTTAAAGGGGCCACATTTTCAAAAAGCTGACATCAGTATACTGCTTATCTGTGGTTTTTCCGCTACCGCTCATTGTTCCTGATATGAGTATTTTTTCATAACAATGTTTTTTTCCTCCAGAAATTTATAATATTCGTTTTCGATCAAGATTTTTATACTTGAGGTAACTTTTTATTTTCAGTATATTTTGGAATATTCAAATTTAATTTTTTCAAAAATTCAAAATCCTCAAAAAAACTTCATCCCTGTTCCCTTGCTCTAACAATTTTTCCTTTATCAAGGACATAGATATAATCAGCAAATTCATAGGCAAAATCCGTATCATGTGTTGATACTACCATTGTTTTCCCTGCTTTAGAAAAATTATCCAGAATTTCTGATACTCTTTTTGTATTTTTAGAATCAAGCCATGCAGTAGGCTCATCAAGAATAAGCAGTTCAGGTTCCATTGCAGTAATTGCAGCTATTGAAACTCTTTTTTTCTGTCCATAGCTCAAATGATGACAAGGTCTGTCCTTCAAATCTTCTATATTTATTTCCTTCATTGCCCTGTTTATCTTTTTCTTCCACCTTCTCTAGAGAATATCCAAGATTTTCAGGCCCGTATGCCACTTCCTGAAACACTAAAGGGGCAAATATCTGTATTTCAGGATCCTGAAAAATTATCCCTACTTTTCTTCTTAATTCTTCCAAATCTTTTTCTTATGTTTTTATTTTTCTCGCCTTCAAAATACACATTTCCTTTCTGTGCCTTTAAAAGGCCGTTCATTATTAAAAATAAAGTTGATTTTCCTGAGCCATTTTCCCCAAGAAATAATGTTTTTGCCTTTTTCTATATTCAGAGTAACGTCCTTTCAGAGCTTCTGTTTCTTCATCATATGAAAAAGGTTATATTTTTCAAGTCTAAGCATTATATTTTACCACCAGATATAAGTTTATTGCAAATATTATTATTACTAAAATTATTTCAAACCCAATTTTTTATATTTTCCGACGGAAAAGATAAATTCCTTTTCCCATTCTTGATTCTACAGCTTTTTATAGAATTCATATTATAATAATATGTTTTCTTTCAATATAGCAACTACAAGCATTGGAAATGACTTTCATACCATTTTTAAAATTGCTGTATCCAAGCCTTACTTCCTGTGCATTCTGTAATTTTTCCTTATTGTCAAATAATAGAAAATATATATCTGTAAATCAATAAAAACATTTCCCTGAATATTTTTGGAAACTTCAGTTTTTCAAATATATAATCCAAATCTATGACAGGTGTGGAACAGATAAGAAAATACACTACTGCTATTGAGGAAAATGAACGTAGCAGAAATGTCCATATGTCAGCCTTTATCAGCAGCAGTGAAATTACAGTTGTTAAAATAAATAAAGCCGGAATAAAAATTCAGCTTTAACAAATCACCTATTTTTCACCTTCACAGCAAACAGAAGAAGTAAGATTAAATAGTATTAAATTAAAAATAAATACTGTTTTACTTCCAGTATAAAGTAAAAATATTAATGTTGTCATTGATAATATAAATTTTATCCCGGGGTTTATATCTTTTAAGGGATTTGTGTAGGATATTTTATCTATCAGCATTTTTTCTTTCACCTTTGAAATAACCTAACACATATCCTATAACTCCTGCACCTATTGCCGCCTGCAACGCAAACAGCAGACTTTCAGTTTCACTTCCAGGCAGTTCTATTAAAACTGTTTAGCCCATGGCTCATAATCAGGTTTTTATTGTTTTTATCACTTCTTCCCCTTCACCGTCAGATCCACCAAATTCAGATTTTATAAAAAGTAAAGGAGCAACTCCTATTAAAAATATTACAAGCATTAAAATAAGATTCTTTTTAAATACACTTTTATTTTTGTTTTCCGACATTATGCTTCCACCCCTTTTACATTGTATTTTTCAAGTATGTTCATTACTACATTTGTAAGCAGCCCTTCGATTACAGCCAGAGGAATCTGAGTTACTGCAAACACTGTTCCAAATTTAATAAATGAAGCGATTACTCCACCTTCAGGTGAAGGATATGCAAATGCCAGCTGAAAAGATGTAACTACATATGTGGCAAGATCTCCTATTGCCGCGGCAAGGAATATTGCAGCTGCCCTATTCTTTTTAGCAAGTGCCTTATAAATTAAATATGATACAACAGGTCCTGCTACCGCCATTGAAAATGCATTTGCTCCAAGAGTTGTAAACCCTCCATGTGCAAGCAGTCCCGCCTGAAATATTAATACAATTGTTCCTAGAATTGATGTTACAAAAGGTCCGTATAGTATAGCTGAAAGTCCTACTCCTGTTGGATGTGATGAACTTCCTGTAACTGACGGGATTTTTAACGCTGACAGTACAAATATAAATGCTCCTGCCAATGCAAGTGTCATTTTATCCTGTACACTCCCCTTAGAAACAGACTGAAGCTTTTTTATCCCTATAATCCAGAATGGAATACATACAGCAAACCATACTCAGAACCCAGTTTAAAGGTAAAAACCTTCCATAATGTGCATTGAATAACCATTTACTCCTATTAACAGCATTCCTGTTAAAACTAAAAACAGTAGCGTTTTCTTTTTCATTACTTCTCCTCCTATGATGTATTTAATTTTTAGATGAGCTTAATAAAAAATCAGCCAAAGCCGAAGTCAATACACGTCAAAATCAATATTATTACTTTAGCATTACATAGTAATATTATTTCATGGAAATAAATCACTGCTGATTTATTTTTATTGATGTATATTAAATCTTCCCTTCCCAGAAAAATTTTCATATAAAAATTATTAGGCAATTCTCCTGACTAACTTCATCCCTACTTTCGTACCCTTCCCAAAAACATACACAATGTTTCAGTGGTTTTTGTACTTTCGTCTGTTTCACAGTAGTGGGGGCTGTACCGGATTTTAAACCGATTTCCTATTAAGTTTTAAAAACACCTATAATTTCATTAATCGTATAACACTTTTTTTAAATTTGTCAAGAGTAATATTTTTTTAATATACAAGTACTCAAGCCAGTAAAAATACTTAGTAAAAATAAATTAAAAAAATAAATTTGTAACTTATTTTAAATCTATCTACTTTTATTTTTTATATACTTTTTCCAGTTTATCCCATAAACATATCCTGAATAAAGCTCATATTCACCCATTCCCTTTAACAGTGCTGTCACTTCATAACCTTCATTTGTAAGCACTGTTTTCCATGAATCTTCCTCATCTGAAGCCATGTCATTTTTAGCGTGATCTCCTGCAACTATCATAGAGGGTTTTAATAATATTTTTCTTTATAATTTCTTGTTTTCAGCTTTTCAATAATATCTTCAATAGTCACTTCTCCTTCGACAGTAGCTACAAAATATTATCCAGCTTTTATATATTCTTCCTGCAATTTCTGATATGTACTGTCTGCAGCACTTTCTGTTCCATGTCCCATAAATACTATTGCATCATTTCCGTCTAAACTGTTAAATTCCCATTATTTACAATTTTCAGATAATCTTCTTCTGCTTTTAAAAGAGGTTCCGTTACTTCACCATAGCTGTTATCAAGTTTTGAATATTCAATTCCTCCAAGAATATGCAGAGACATTGTTATTATCTCATTATATCCTTTATTTCTTTCAAAAGCTTCCAGACCTTCCTTCTGATCATATATATGAATTCCTTCCCTTTTTCTATTATCCTTCTTATAATCCCTGAAGTGTAGGCTCTTTCAACCTTTTCCTGCCCATATTTTTCTTTTCACTTTATTTTCTATCACATCAAGACATTTTTCCCTCGTATCCTTATGTGAAGTCCCAAAACCTCGTTACAAGAATCGCTTTTTCCCATAATTTTTCTCTGCACAAAATATACCATGCAGCCTCCTTTCAGATATTATTTTAATTTCTATTATATTTTATTTTTGAAAACATATACAAGTACTATTTATTTTCTAAAAATCTATATATAAACACTATATTTATGAATTATTTAGAATTCTTACAATATAAAACAGAGTAGTCGAATTTAGAAAAATCAATGTCTGAGCCTTTGGCGAGTTTTTGATTTTTCTTAATGAATGACTGTTTTATATAAAGTAAAATTATAATAAATGAAATAAATATGGTTTTCATCTCCTATATATTGATTTTTAAAAATTATCCCTCATCAAGATATCGTGCCACATCCTTTGCAAAATATGTTATTACTGCATTTGCTCCTGCCCTTTTAAAAGCGTACATCTGTTCCATGACTATACTTTTTTCATCTATCCAGCCATTAATTGCCGCAGCCTTTATCATGGAATATTCTCCCGAAACGCTGTAGGCTATAACAGGAACTCCAAAATTTTCCTTGATTTTATAAAGTATGTCCAGATAAGCCATAGCAGGCTTTATTATTACCATGTCTGCCCCCTGCATGAGATCCGCTTCCACTTCACTCAGTGCATCTCCTGAATATCTGAAATCCATCTGATAGGACTTTCTGTCTCCAAATTTTGGTGCTGAACCTGCCGCTTCCCTGAAAGGCCCATAAAATGAAGATGAATATTTTACGGAATAGCACATAATCGGAATATTGTTAAATCCATTTTCTGAAAGAACTTCCGATATTTTTCTCACTCTTCCGTCCATCATATCTGAAGGTGCAACTATATCCACACCTGCCTTTGCATAGGACAATGCTATTTTTGACAGCACTTCCAGAGTTTCATCATTTTTTACATTTCCCTTTTCATCAAGTATTCCACAATGTCCATGACTTGTATATTCACAGCAGCATACATCACCAATGACTAAAAATTCAGGATATTTCTTTCTTTATATATCTTATCGCATTCTGAATAACCCCATTTTCATTATACCCTTCCGTAGCACACTCATCCTTATGTAAAGGTATCCCAAACAGCAATATGGAACTTATTCCAAGTTTTTTCAGTTCTTCCATCTCTTCATCAAGCCTGTCGATTGAATATCTAAAAATTCCGGGCATTGAATTAATTTCCCTTTTTATATTTTCCCCTTCTTCAATAAAAATGGGACATATCAAATCTCCTTTTCAAGATAAATATTTTTGACTAAATTTCTTATTGCACTGCTGTTTCTCAATTTTTCTGTGTCTTTTATACATTTTTCAACCTCTTTTTCTGTTTTCGAAATCTCATCTATAAGCTGCTGCACTTTTCCTTTTTAATGCCTTTTCGATCTTCTGCAGCTTTTTCCATAGGATCCTATCCCTATCTGAAACTCATCATTTTTCACAACTGCCCCCAAACATGGAATCTCATTTCAGTCTTTGAAGAGACATTATTTACAAGAATGTTCTCGTTCATACATACATGTGATATCCTGTCGTTTAATTCCGTATCATCTGTAGCAGCCACCACAAGAAAATATTTTTACAAGTTCCTTTATTTCTGTTTCATCGTGTGATACGTTTTTATTTACTACTTTTATATTTTCATCTTCCAGTATTGTATCTTCAGTAACTTTTTCAGAATACACAGTTACATTCCTCCATATTCCTTTAAAAGTCTGAACTTCCTTCCACCTATTTTTCCCCGCCAATAATTAATACTTCCTTATTTTCAATATTTACAAATAATGGAAAAAAACATAATCCTCTCCTTCATCTAAGTAGTTTTTATTTAGATACTACTTTGTGTATTATTTCAATATTATTCCTGCAAATAGAACTAATATCCTGTAATTTCCAAGGGATGCTCCCATTGTATCCCCCTGTTATTCCATCTATCTTTTACATTTTCCATGAAAAAGTATGAACAATATCGCCAATGCCATAAACAATCAGCCCTTCAATCCCAATGCTGCAAAAAGGACAGCACAGCTGTTATCAGAATAAACAACCGCATCCTTTTTATCATTTTTCCTCAATTGTCCCGTTACTCATGCCCTTTTTCTGGCGTATTCACCCAGTCCCGCATTTATTGATGTAGACATTCTTGAAAATTATTGGATAAAGGAGAGATATATTCAGGCTTTACTGCCGCAAGAAACACGTTTTTTGAAAGTAATACAGATGTGCTACCGTTCCATTTGTTCCTATTCTGGAATCCTTTCATAATTTCAAGCATTTTTCCTTTTCTCTGCATAGCTGAAAAGTCCATCAGCAGTATCTGCCAGTCCATCGATATGTATGCCAGCCCTGTTATCAGTATCTCTGCCATTATTACAACTACTGCGGTAATCTGCCTGTTTTCAGCAACTTTTTCCACAAGAAAATTTACTGCAAATAGAAAAATCCTGATTATCGGTCCCACAAGAGGAAAATATTTTATTGATTTTCCCAGTTTTTCCTCATCATATTCAACTTTTTACAGGAACAGAATTCTCGTCATAAACTGTGTAATAAAATTATAAATCCTTTTATCATCTTTTCCTTCTAACTTATCTTTTATATATTTAGTATTATAAAAACATATTAGTCAAATATCAACTTTCTTTTTCATAAGATTTTCCTTCAGATAAATTTTCTGAAAGATTTCTACCCTGTTTCTCTTTTTCGCTATATATTTTTTCTCAGATATGTAGATTGCCCTCATAATATCTTTTTGGCTTCTTCCATAGTCAGCAATCAGTGTTTTCTCTCAATTTTTCTCCGTCTTTTTATGTAATCGATTGTCAGTTTTTCTGCATTTTTCTCTTCAGGTCTTTCTTTTTCAAGCATTATGACATCTGAAAAATCATCATTTTTCATAAACTCTGTACAGTATCTTGCTTCCAGGCAGTGAAGTTTTCTGCTCTTCATCAGAAATTTTCATTACATCATTTTTTCCCGATTTTAGACATTTTATATACAGTGCTTATTTCCTTTTCAGGCAGTGCAATAGCTATCTCCTACCCCAAATATATCAACTTCTGCAGCATTTTTCTATAAGCTCTTTTATTTTTCTCGTCAAGCCTCCTGTGAGAATTATTTTTGCCCTTAGAAACCCTTTTTCATTTAAAATTTTTCTGCATTTTTTGATAATTCTCCCAGATTTCCCGAATCTATTCTAATTCCATACATTCCTTCATATCCATCATTTATTCCATTATCCCTGAGATGCCCTTATTGCAGATATTATACCACTTTCCATTGTGTCATATGTGTCAATCAGCATTATTAAAGGATATTTTTATTTCTATATGTTTTTATGAACTGGTTAAAAGCCCTGTATTCTGAATCTTTATCCATACCGAAAGCTCTGAATGAATCCATGCGTCATCGTTCCGGTACTTTTCAAATTATAAAAATACTCGCCCATAAGGTTTGAATGGGATGCGCATCCTGTTATGAAACAGGCTTTTACCATGACATTGCAGCCTCAAAGCCTGACGCTCTTCTCGTTCCAAAAACAGGACTTCTCTGCCTTTAGCTGCCTGTATAATTTTTCGATGTTACCGTCACTGTAAGTATCTGATAGTTCAGTACATTCAAAATAGGCGTTTCCAGTATTTTTCCCTGAATCAGAGGTGCTGTAACTGTAGAATAGGGCTCATTTGAAAAACAATCTCACCGTCTCTTACTCCCCTTATTGAGCCTGTAAACTTTCATATTGGACATATATTCTATAAAAATTTTTCATTGTCCGATAATTCTGACAGATATTTTCTTCCTGTCTTCATAGGATGTTTCATTCAGTATTTCTATCAGCTCCAGCACATCAGATATTCCGTAGACTATAGCATAATCATTTTTCATTTTGGTGCGTAAAAATACATCAAAAACAGCCATCTGATTCTGCATATTATTTTTTCAGATATATTTCACTTTCAGTATACTGGTACCTGTCTGAATTTAAAAACTTAAAAATCTGTCCATAAATAACCTCATTCTGTATTTTTATATTATTCTGTATTCACTACGCTTATTTTTCTGTTAAAACATTGAAATTTTTACATCTTTTACCAGATTATCAATTTCATAGTAAACTGTTCCATAATCAATATAAGGTCTCTTTCACTACAAGAACTGTTGTTCCATGATTCCCTGCAGGCTTCTATCTTTTCCTTTTTCTCCGCCTGTTGCTCCACTTTCCTTTGTTATCAGATAATCTATCTTATAGGATTCAAGCATTGCCCTGTTAAGCACTTTACTTACAGGCCCTGTACTGCGATTATTTTTGATGGAAGATAGCCAAGTTCTTCAGCTTTTCTTACAGAATCCACTGTAGGAAGTATTCTTATGTAAAGATTATTTTTTCTCCCATCGGCTTTATTTCTTCCAGATTGTTTGAACCAAGCGTACTTAATATATTTTTATTCTCCATTTTTCTGACAAATTCAGTAACATCAATGACAGAATCAAATTTTTTTACATTTTCACTGCCATAGTCAAGCATTTCCCTTTCAAATCTTATATACTTCACATTCATCTTATCTGTCACTTTTATTACAGAATTGCTTACATTTACAGCATAGGGATGACTGGCGTCTACAATCAGGTTTATACTTTCCTTTTGGATAAGTTTTTTCATCTGTTCTTCATTCAGCCTTTCAGATATTACCTTCAGTTTTCCTTTTTGCCGTCTTCATTCTTTCCGATATATTCTTCCAGAAGTTTTTCCACCATATTCTGTTGCCGTACTGACAAGTATGCTCCTGTCAGTATCTTCCTACAAGTTTTTCAAATATTTCCCTTGAATCCTTTGTACCACCTATTATCCATATCATTTATCTGTTTCCTCCTGAAATTTTCCATCTTCATAACTGAAAATCTTATAATCTCCATTACCCATAAGAGTTCTTTCATCAATATCAAATATACTGCTGTTTCCCACATAATTTATAAACATTTCAAATACCGTTCCATGAGTTACTACGAGTATATTTTCCCGACTTATGGCTGCTAAAGAATTTTATTTATTCCCATAAAAATCTTTCAGGGCATCCTTCAGGTTTTCAGCCTCTACATTTTTCAACCTTATAATTTTTCACATTATAAAAATAATTATTTGCCTCTTCAGGGATATTTCAAGAAAAACTTCTTCATACTTTAATCCCTGCCATACTCCAAAATGAACTTCATTTAATTCTGCAAGTTTTTTTCAGCTTCAGTTTTTTATTTTTATATCCCTGTTTTCATTTAAAATTATCTCTGCAGAGTTTACTGTCCTTTCCAGTTCACTTGTATAAACCTCTTCAAAGAGTAACATTTCTCAAGATTTTTCCTGTTTCCTTTAATTTTTCGATTCCCTTTTTCCGTTAATGAGTATTTCAACTGTCCCTGAAATCGTTTGATTACATTCCATTCTGTTTCCCCATGTCTTACAATGTATAATTTTCAGAAAGTCTCTTTATCTTTATTATTACAATTTACGCTCATTTTTTACTTCCTTTTCTTTTATCACACTTCAGGATACTTTCTGACTGTAGATGTTATATTACATGCCGCTTCTATTACAGGAAACATCATTACAGCTCCCGTCCCTTCCCCCAGTTTCATATTCATTAAAAGAAAAGGCTCCATTCCCAGTTCTTCTATGATGTACTTCATTCCAGGTTCTTCACTCATATGTGAAGGAATCATATAGTCTTTTTACATTCTCACACAGCCTGTATGCACATAATGCCGCCACTGATGAAATAAAACCGTCTATTACAGCCGGAATACTGTTCTTTGCACATCCAAGATATATTCCTGCCATTCCTGCAATATCAAGTCCTCCAACCTTTGACAGTACATCTATAATATCAGAAGTGTCTATACCTTCTTTACCATTATTCACATCAATCGCTCTTTGTATGACATTCTTTTTATGCTCAAGAGTTTTTTCATTTATTCCGCTTCCATACCCTGTAATATCATCCAGTGGCAGATCAGAAAGAACCTTCAGTACTGCACTGCTTGTAGTGGTATTTCCTATACCCATTTCTCCTGTGGCAAACAGATTATATCCCTTTTCAGCAAAAATATCAGCTATTTCTATCCCTGTTTCTACAGCTTTTTATAGCTGTGATGTAGTCCATTGCAGAGCACTTCAGCTATATTATGAGTTCCTGTCTGCATAAGTTTTCTATTTATAATTCCTGCCAAATTTATTTTCCCTTCCAAATCGGTTGTTTCATCTATTCCAAGGTCTATGACCTCAATATCTGCTCCGAAAGTTTTTCCTAGGGCATTTATGGAGGATTTTCCCTGCAGCATGGCTTCCACCACATACTGAGTAATGATTCTCTCTGATTTGCTGACTTTCTCCCTTTCCACCCCCATTGTCTGCCGCCATTACAATAACTATTTTTCTTTTTCAGGGTCCTGTAGTCCTTCTTTATTCCTTCAAGCTGCATTGCCAGTTCTTCAAGTTTCCCAAGTCCTTTCGGTGTTTTCAGAAGTGAATTCAGTTCCTTTTCCTTTTCCACCATTCTTTCCCTGCTGGAAGGTACTATGTTTTTATTGTTTCATCCAGAATTTTTTTGAATAACGCAAAAACAATCTCCTCTTCCTTGTCATACTTTATTTAATATTTATATTGTAACTAAATATGAGAGCAATTTCAAGCTCTCCATACAGTTATATTATTATATTTTTTATTCTAGTTGGGAATATTTACAGTTCCTGCTCCTTCTATTAGCCACTGCCCTTTTACTTTTAATACTTTTTACAGGTAATTCTATTCCTGTTTTTCATCCTTTCAAAGTAACAATTCCTGTTTTCTGATCTATGATTTCATGCAAAAACTGAATATTTCATCTAAATAAAATATGTTGCTCCAAATATAGAATGCATAATCTACTGAATATTTTCTGGCAAATTCCTCGTTCTGCTTTACTTACTACCATCTAAAATCTGTTCCGATATTTCTATGAGCTTTTTCCTGATTTCTATATACTTTCTTAAAATTATCAGTAGAGGCTGTGCCTCAAACCAGTTCTAATCATCTATCCTTCAGAGTGACATTAAAGTAGTAGCTTAATAAAATTCAATGCTACTGCTTCCGAGCATTTTTCTGCCTTCTTTTCACTGTTATAACAGCTTCTTTTTCCATTTTAGCTCCTGACCTGGCGTTTTAACTGATGTTTCCTGCATTCCTAAAACCGACACTGCTAATATTCCTGCTAATAAAAATGTTTTCTCATCTATTTACCTCTTTCTGTAATCTTTATTTTTAAATTTATCTTTTTGAATTTATTTTATGTATGGAATCGTATCATGTTTTAAAAACTGAAAAACTAAAACTATGATAAAAATTTCTATATGTTTTCATATATTTCATTTTTGAAGCAGTTTTATCAAAAATTTGCCAGAAGAAGACCGTTTTTCAGTATATTCTTCAGCTTCCACTCCTACTTTTCAGTCCATATTTTCTATAGTTCTTGTGGTGACAGGACCCTATTGAAGCAAGTATTTTTACTCAATATTTTTCTTTATCTCATTATTTGTCACTTAAATGAAGACTGTCAGCAAAAGATTCAAAGTTGATGAACTCGAAACATCAATATATCACTTTCCTTTACATATTTTTTCTGCTTTTTCCTGTCAATTTTCAGTTTATGTGTATTGTAGACTACCAGTTTATCATAATTTCTATTGTATAATTCTGTATATTTTTCTTCATTTACAGGAGACAGGTTAGATACTATAAACAATATATTCTCTCCTTCTTCTGTAAAGTTTACACTTTCAGCGCAAGTTTTTCCACAGTATACTCTTTTTGGATAAAAATCCGGAATTATTCTATATTTTTTTCATTTCTTCATCTGTTTTTCCCTACAACGCCTATTTTTAAGATTCCCCAGCACTCTCATATCCTTTATTTTTCCTCCTATGAATCAATCACCGAATTCAGGCTGTTAAACAAAAGAGTGCTGTATTTTCGAAAGGTCAGGCATTTCAAAAATCAAGATATTCTATATTTATAAAAGGAATATTTATGGCCTGGCCTCCAAGTTCAATAATTTTATCTGTAATTTCCTCCTGTTTATCCCTATTTCTTGTAACCAGTATATTTTTCCCAAATAACGGCATATTCTCAAACCATTTCATTTTTTCCTTCAAGTTTACCACTTCACCAATTATAATTATAACTGGCGCTTTTGACATTATTTTTCCTTGACAGTGTCCACTATTGTCCTTAATGTTCCTGTATATGTCTCCTGTTTTGCAGTTGTTCCGTTTTTATGACAGCAGCGGAGTATCAGGATTTTTCCCGTATTTCAGTAAATTCGCTGCAATTTTTCAAGATTTCCCAGCCCCATTAGAAAAACGAGAGTTCCTTCGAGTTTTGCAATAGTCGGATAATCATGCTCATTTCCATCTTTTTTTGTATGTCCTGTAAACACATGAAAGGAAGTATTTATTCCCTGTGTGTTACAGGTATTCCGGCATATGCAGGAACAGCAATTGCCGAACTTATTCCCGGAATTACTTCAAAATCTATATTTTCTGCTATAAGCGCTTCTATTTCCTCACCACCACGTCCAAATACAAACGGGTCTCCTCCTTTAAGCCTTAATACCGTCAGTCCTTCCATACTTTTTTTCACTATCATTTCATTTATCTGTTTCTGCAGTTCCCCCCCTTCCATATTTTCCTTCCCCATATAGATAAGTTCTGCAGCAGGCTTCACATATTGCAGTATGCTTTCATTTACAAGCCTGTCATAAATTATACATTCAGCCTTTTCAAGCACACTTTTTAAGTTTTACCGTTATAAGCCCTTCATTTCCACATCCTGCCCCTGCAATGTAGACTTTCCCTATTATTATTCATTTCTTATCTCCCCGGCCAATTTTTTTCTGCAAGTTCCCTTGCCTGATTTTTATCACCTTCCACCTGCTTAAATATTCTTTTTACCATTTTTTTACTGTACATTCCCTTTAATTTCAATATATCCCTTCAATAACCGAAGAACATCCTATAGGTGTATGACATCCTCCATTGAAAATTCTGGAAAATTCCCTCTCGGCTTCACACATCAGTGTAACTTCCCTGTCATTTATTATTTCCAGCAGCCCCCTTATCCTTTCATCATTTTCCTGCACTGTATACATAGTATTCCCTGTCCTGGTGCAGGCATGAAAGTATCAACATCAAAAATATTCCGTTATTCTGTCCTCCAGTTCTGCCCTTTTTCAGTCCTGCTGCCCGCAAGGACAATTTGCATCATATTCTCCATCATCAAGTTTTTTAAGCCTTGTATGAATATTTCCACGTATAGGCTTTTACCTGTACATCTTTTTCTTAAATTCAGGATTTCTTTTTCTCTTCTGGAACTTCCTGTACCAATTATGAAATTTTCAGGTAATTCCTTTAATTTTTAAACCATTTCTTGAAATAAGCACATCCCTGTTATCCTCTCTTATGGGGAAAACTTATTTCAGAGCCCCGTCAGGAGTACGCAAAGGCATATCCTTTAGGAATGTACCGCCAGATCTACTTTTATTTTTCAATCATTTCCTTTTCTATTTCCTTTACAAACAGATCCTTCTGTATAGCTTTTTCATCTTGGCAAAGTCTTTCAGATTTTTATCTCCGCTTGTAGTTATGACTTTCAGATTTACTTTTAATGGATAATTTTTATCAAATCCTTCTATCCCATTAAAATTATTCCTTTTTCTTAATTCCTCATATTTCTCAGTTAGCATTTTTACTTTTTTGCCTGTACAAGAGCCAGAATACTTCCCCTTGTTCCAATTGTTATTTCATTTATTTCCATCTGTTTTCACAATTCCTTCTGTAATTTTTTCTCTGTATGGCTGTTATTACGGATGTTTTAGCTATTCTGATTCTTTCCTTCCGAAATAACTGATGCTTTAAGATTATACCATATTTATTTTTAGATTTCTACCCTATTACTTTATTTTTATCTGATAGGTATATAATAAAAAGTATATAGACAATATCTATTGTGATTAATTCTTTTACATGTAGAGTATTTTTATGAAACTAGTACTTGTAAGACATGGGGAAAGTGAATGGAATCTTCAGAACAGATTTACAGGATGGGTTGATGTCGACCTGACTGAAAAGGGTGTAAATGAGGCAAAAGCTGCAGGAAAATCTTTAAGAGAACTGGGATATGTTTTTCGATATTGCCTTTACGTCTTTTCAGAAAAGAGCAATCAAGACTTTGAACTACATACTTGAAGAAATTAACCAGCTATATATCCCTGTTTATAAAACTTGGAGACTCAATGAAAGACATTATGGGGCACTACAAGGGCTGAATAAGGCTGAAACTGCTAAAAAATATGGTGATGAACAGGTCCACATATGGAGAAGAAGTTTTGATGTGGCTCCTCCACTGATAAGCACTGATGACAAAGAAAACTATCCTCTATTTCAGGAAAGATATAAAAAAATATTCCTGTTGATGAATGTCCTAGAGGAGAAAGCCTGAAAGACACAATCCACAGGGTACTTCCATATTGGGATTCACATATCTCAAAGGAAATAGAAAAAGGAAAAAATGTAATTGTAGCCGCCCACGGAAACAGCTTACGGGCTTTAATACAGTATCTGTTAAAAATTGATAATAAAAAAATATTGAATTAAATCTTCCTACAGGAAAGCCTTTAATTTTTGAAATTAATGAAAATCTTGAAATAATTTCTGCGCCCGAATTATTTTTAAAAGAGGAATGTCTCATAAAAATTATCCTTATGAGACATTCCCATACTTAATGCTCCACCTTTTAATAGTAGCGGGATACTTTCTTTAATCATAAAAATGATGATGAATATTTTCATAAATGTCAAGTATTCTTTCGAGTGTGTAATAAATTTCAAATAAAATCATCGAATATTTTTCTTCAAAGTCTCGATAACCCTGTCATTATTTTTCTATTCTTTATTGCCAGCCTGAAAAATCTTTCATCAAGAAATTTAAAATTCAGAAGCATCCCTTATAAGTATCCCTTTTTCAATCATTTTTCCCTTAATATCTTTTACATTCAGTCCTTTTTAAAATAAAATTATCCTCTATTTTTACAGTAATAAAGTTTTACCTCTGTTTTATATGGCTTTTATTCCATTAATTTCATTCAGTTTTTCATATACATATGTTTTTCTTCAGCTATCCATTTTAATGTTTCTTCTATATATTTCGTATCATCAAGTACTGTCAATCCTGCCATTTCAGCAATATTATTTACACTCCATGGCTCTTTCAGATATTCTCTTTTCAAGCTTTTTATCAAAATATATTCCATATCCTAGCCGAAGTCCAGGCATAGCAAAAACTTTGTAAAAAGCTCTCGTTACAAATAAATTCTGTTTATCTTCCTTAGTATTTATAATACTTTCCTTTATCCCATCTTTCAGAAAAATCTATAAATGCTTCATCTATAAACAGTTTTTGTATTATATTTGTTACATTCTTTTAGTATTTCTTCAGTTTCATCCAGTTTCAAAGAATTTTTCCTGTGGGATTATTAGGATTGCACATTATCAACAAATCATATTTTTCTCAAGTTCATTTTTCAGATTGTGTATATTCAGCTTAAAAATCATCATTTTCCTTAAGTTCAAAAATACTCTATCTCTATTTTTGTTTTTCCACAACTGTTCTCATCATCCTTTTTATCAGAATTCCCCAGGATACTTGAATTTTCCACTCTTTTCATTGCCTTTACTGCCCTCTCATACTCTCCAAATGTAGGAGCTGCTATTAATATTTTTAGTTTATGTACCTTCATAAATAAAAATATAATTTCTGTTGCCCCATTGCCTAATATGATATTAGACATATCAACTTTATTCAGATGGGCCAGCTTTTGCCTAAGCTCAATGTAGTCAGGATCCGGATATCTTTCAAGGATTTCAAGATTTTCAGTTATTCTTTTTCTTTAAACTTTCAGGTATTCCGTATGGATTTATATTTGAGCTGTAATCCAGTATTTCCTTTATATTTTTTTCCCTGAATATTTTATAAATATTTCCACCATGAAAAATCCATTTTTTGTCTCCTTTTTCTGCATTCATTTATCTTTTTCTAGATTTTATTCAACAATTTTTCAAACTTTTTCTATCACTTCTGATACCTTTTCAGGTTGTTCTAATGCTGAAAAATGCCCGCAGTCTTCTATAATTTCATGATAAAGATTTTTAAATCCATTTTCTTTAAAACCTTTTAAATATAAATTTATATCAACATTTTCTTGTTTTTCCTCTTAAATAAAAGTACTGGAATTTTCAACAGATATATTTTTGTTTGAATATTATTTTCTTCATCAATATTAAAAAGTTCTATATAAATCAAATCCTGATTTTTAAGGCGTCAATATTTGAATAGGCTTGAACAAAATAGGATTTATAGGTATCAGATATAATATTATTTTTGAAGACAAAATATCATAAAAATAAGAAAATAAATCTCTTCTCTTCCTGAAACTAAATTTTCAGGTAAATCATTAATTAAATAAATCTAAAATGCCATATATAAAGGGTTATTTTTATGGTATTCCATGGAGAAACACCTGGAATACGACATTTGACATTCATAATTATAGACCAGAAAGTTTTTCCTGAAAGTTTTTATACAGGAATATACTATTTGTCCCCTACATCACAACCAACAAAATTATATTCTTTAAATTAGAACATTTATTGGTTCTGAGATATAATCGGCAATATTCTCCTTGGCATATGAATTTAAAGAACCTTTTGATTCTCCTATACCAGGCAAATCAATAGCAACTGTATAAAAATTTTTTGATAAAATTTCCATTACTTTCTCAAATTCTCTCCAATTAGTAGGCTAACCATGAATAAAGAATATACAAGGATTTAAAACATCTCCTTTTCTACAACATGTAAAGATATTTTTTTATTACAATATTTTTATGGTTAAAACCATTTTATATTTTCAACTGACATTCTATTCAACTCCCTTATTTAATATTTTTATAATATACTTAATAAATATAGTAAATGGAGCAAAACCTTCTAATTTACTTTCAAATTAAAAACAAATCCCCAAAGATATTACCGAAAAACACATTACCAGACTCAAAAAAACTTGCAGCATACATTATTTTTATGTTTTCTTAATATCTTCAGTTCAAAAGTCTTTTATTTTATCTCCTATAACAGGTTTGTCAACTTCTTTTTCCAAAGTAGAAACCCTTCCATAAACTGTACTCCCAGCGCTCCTGCCACCCGCTTCAGCATGACCGAATTAGGACTGCTATGGTTTTTCCTATCTCTTATAGAATATTTTCAGGGAATTTTTATAGTCATATCCTAAAATCATACTTGCTATTACTATTAAAATTCCTGTTATTCTAGCAGGAATAAAATTGCACACATCATCAAGCTTTGCAGAAAATTTTACCGAAATCCATATATTTTTCATTTTTATATCCGACCATTGAATCAAAAGGTATTTATTGCCTTATATGTCATTGATAACGGCAGTCCACCCAGAAACATATACAGCATAGGGGCAACTATTCCGTCAACCGTATTTTCAGAAATTGTTTCCATTGTACTTCTTATAATCATTTTTCATCCATTGTCCCTGTATCTCTGGACACAAAGATACGACAGGTCTTTTCTGGCCCTCTCTATGTTTCCTTCCTTCAGTATATTGTAAACCCTGTTTCCCTTCTCTTGCAAGTGAATTTATTGAAAATATAGTATACATCAGATAAATTTCAGCAACCGTAAATATTATTGAATTTTTCTGAAATTCTACGAATCAGATAAGTTATTCCGTAAGTTAGTGAAATAACAGTAATGTTCAGTATCATTCCTGCAAAAATTTATACTTTCTGCTTAAGCTGCTATTTTTCACCTAATAAAAATTTTTCTCCTGAACTTATCATTTTTCCTATAACCTGCACAGGATGAATAATATTCTGAGGATCCCCAAATATTAAATCAAGTACATAGGCAATCCATATCTTTATTACAAGTGTCAATTTATTCACATCCCATTATTTCATATATTTTCTTAATATCCAGATTTTTCCCTCAGAACCTCTGCCAGTTTGTCTATATTCCCTGTTCTTGTAGTCGCTGTAACTAAAGTTTTTCATCTGTTCTGTCAAGTCCTTTTGATTTTTCTGATTTCATTAAGAAAATGATTAGTAAATTCTGAATTATCAAATATTCCATGAATGTATGTACCTGCAATATTTTACTTTTACTGCCCTTTTCAATTTTTCATCGCCAAAAAGGCAGCCTGTATCTTTTTCAATATATTTTCTGAGTTATTATTTTCTTCACTTTTTTTCATTTACAAGGTAACTGCTGTCCCTGATGTGTTCATAGCCTTTTATTTCCATGCCTTCAGTTCCTCTCAGTATTCCCGAAACGTTCTTTATTGTATTTCTGTATTGGGTTGTAATTTTATCTGTCTCCATGACAGTCTCAATATCCAGTAACCCCCAGTCCTGAAATTTCCTTAAGATTGGATTCCACTTTTTCCGGATCCATTATTTTCTGTCCCCAGCATCGAAAATCCTCCACAAATTCCAAAAACTGGAGTTCCTTTTTCTGGCAATCCTTACTATTTCCCTGCCTATATTCTTTTTCAATCAGGTCTTTCATATCTTCTATCGTATTTTTAGAACCTGGGATTATAATAATGTCTTCATTTCCCAGTTCAGAACTTTTTGTTATATACTTCAATGAAACATCATTATAGTGGCTGAGTGCATCAATATCAGTAAAATTTGATATATGTTTTCAGCTTTATAACCGATATCCGTATTTTTCCTTCTCGTTGTATTTGTCTCATTCCAAGACTGTCCTCCTCTTCAATTCCAAGAGGAACAAAAAGGGTACAACTCCAATTACCGGAATATCTGTCAACTTTTCTATCATTTCAATTCCGGAAGTTAAAAGACTTTTATCTCCTGAATTTATTTATAATTACACCTTTTTATACGTCTTCTTTCATTTTCTTCAAGGAGCATAACCGTTCCATATATGGCGGCAAATACTCCGCCCCTGTCTATATCCGCAACCAGAAGTACGGGTGAGTCAGCCATTTCAGCCATTCCTGTATTTACTATATCATCTTCCTTCAGGTTAATTTCACCGGACTTCCTGCCCCTCGAGCACATATATCAAAAGTTTTCCCTTATGTGATTATGCTGCCATTATATCCTTTTTCAGATTATGCTTTATAGGCAAAATATCTCTTGCATCCATATTTTTATATACTTTACCATTTACAATAACCTGAGATTTTCCTGTCTGTTGTAGGCTTCAGCAAAAACAGGATTCATAAAGACTCGGCTCAACATTTGCCGCTTCAGCCTGTACCACCTGCGCCCTTCCCATTTCCTTTTCCATCTTTTTTGTGATATATGAATTTAATGCCATATTCTGCTGATTTAAAGGAGATACTCTGTAGCCATCCTGATAAAATATTCTGCAAAGTCCTGCCCACAATTATACTTTTTCCCTACATTTGACCCTGTTCCCAGCAGCATTATATTTTTATGATTTCTTCTCATAAATTCCACCCCTATTTTTAAATTTAAATAAAAATTTCCAATCAGTTTATAAATGATTTATCTGTCCTTATTAAAGTAATTATAACAGATAAAAATACTCATAAACAAATTGAGTTTGTAAAAATATTACTATTTTTCTTTTAAATTTTATTCTGCCTAATATTTTTCTTAACTTTGTCGCTATAAAAATGCTCGATTGTATAAAAATATGTGAAGTTGTACAGAAAATGTGCACTTCCGTGCTGTCAGTGCAAAACATTGTTGTATCTTCATCTGTTTCTGTAAAAAATTTTATACAGAAAATAGATTAAAATTCCTATCATTACACCACCCTAATACAGTTTTATTCATTTTTCAGAAATTTTCTACACAAACATCCCAAGTAAAATACAAGCACAAGCGCAATTATCAAAGCAATTCCTGAAACTACAGCGGCAATAATGTTCATAACAACATCTGGAAAGATTTAAAATTCTAGAGCATTAAGAATTATTCCTACTGATGACATCGCAAAAACTAACCAGAACAAAAGTCCTAATACTGGATATATTGTTTTCTGAAAGAAAAAGTAGATTACTGTAAATAAAAACTAATATTAAAAAGCCTTTTTACTTTTGACATAAATTTATTTTCATTTTCTTTTCAATCATTTTTCTCCTCTCTAATTTCTATTATCTTCATTCTCATAAATCTCAAGTTTTATCATCACGATTTTCGTAAATATTTTTCACTATTTTCATATCTATATTTACATATTTTTATAATTTGTCAATTTTATTCTTTCTTTTATCATTCTATTCATAAAATTTTCTCAAAATACATTTACTTCAAAAAGTAATGTGAAAATTTTAAATATTAGTTTTCTCTTATTGATTTTTATAAAATATTATAAAATATACAAAATTTATTATTCAGGAGTGATTTTATGATTATACTTACATTGTTTTTACTAACTTTTAGCTTAAGTTTCTCTAATTCTGATATCGATATAATATCCAAAGAACTGTGGAGATGTCCTTATTCTGTTGATAAAACTTTTAAAGGTCTTACCTATGTAAAATTTCTAAATGAGAATGGTAAAACCTTCTATTACATTTAGTGTACTGGATAACCGTGCAGCATTAAAAACAGGAACGGTTACCCTTGAACTTTCACAATTGGATTATGAAGTGAAAGAAGATGAAAAATCCATCTATTTTATAAATTTAAATGAAAAAAACTAAAGATTTTTCCAATTACAGACTGTCTTATTCATTTTGATAAAAAGAATAGACCTAAAAATGGATTTATATCGTATTTCAGATAACAAAAACTTTGCAGTCTTATAGCAAATTAAATTATCAAAATACATAAAATCAATCTAATAATTTTTTAAGCAACGAAATCATTAAGAAATCGTTGCTATTTTTCCGACGGTTTTCCGACGGTTTTTCCGACGGTTTTTCCGACGGTTTTTCCGACGGTCCGACGGTTTTTCCGACGGTTCTATACATTTTATATTTCTTGTTTTCCTTGTTTTCCAATATGTTATTTTCTACTGAATATCTTAACAAATCTCTCCTTGCACGGCTTTCTTTTTATATTCAAAAGTTTTTCTAATTCGATCGTGTAAGTTCATCATTAGTTTCGATACTCCATTATCTTTTTTGAGTTGCACTTTCAAAATCTTTTTCTTTTTGAGTTTCTAGCTTTTACTGTATGATTCCCTATTATTTAAATTTTTATAAAATCATAATTTAAGTTTTTCATTACCAATCTAAATCCATTAAAATCTGAAAAATTCAACTAATTTTGTTTTCTGTATAATCATAGATTTATAATATAATTCTATATACTTTTTATTTTATGTATTCCTCAACATAAAAGTTACCAAATTCTTCCATTGTATCGAGGACAGGAATCAGTCCTTTCTCTGTCAAAAATATTCAACTCTAGGAGGAACTTCAGGATAAACTTTTCTTCCCGATACTCGTCTTCTCAAGTTCCTTAACTGTTTAGTAAGTGAACCCCTGAGAAATATTCGATAAAAACCTTTTTAATTTCACTGTATCTTCTAGCTTCATTTTTAAAAGCCAGATAATTGTTATCTTTCCATTTTCCTGCAAAAATTTTTTGAGTATAATTTATTCCACATATTCTTCTATTATATATATTTTCTATTTCAAATTTTTCAAAAATTTCCATTATAAAACCTCCTAATATCACAAAGTACATTTTTTAATACTATGTCATTTTTTATTGCCTACTTCAATATTTAGTGTAAAATGTATTATAATATTTTAAAAACAAAAAGAAATCAATAAAAATTGAGAGGAGAATAATAATGATAGAATAACAGAAATTTTAGGAATCAAATATCCGATAATACAAGGACCAATGGCATGGCTAACAGATGCAAAAATTGGTAGCTGCAGTGAGTAATGCTCGTGGACTAGGAATTTAGGACCTTAGTGCAGGTCAGACAACAATGACGCCTTTCTCCACAGGAAACAATGGAAAGAATGAGGGAAGAAATTAGAAAACAAGAGAATTAACTGACAAACCTTTTTGGTGTTGTTATTTTAGTAGATACTGATATGAAATTTACAGAACCGTCTTTAGATATGATAATTGAAGAAAAAGTTCCATGTTGCATTGGTAAACGGAGTCGATGGAACGGATTTATGAAAGGACATTTAAAAGATTAAAAAGATGCTGGGAATTAAAAATTGTCTCAGACCCGTAGACCCAACTGTTGAAAATGTAGAAATGATAGAAAAATTAGGAGCTAGATGTCTTGTAGCAACATGGATTTTGATGAAGGATGGAATGCATTACCTGGAGCGCAGATAGAACTTTTTCGATAGTACCGTTTATAGTAGATGCTGTACTATTCCTGTTATGGCTGCTGGAGGAATTTCTGATATACGTGGTGTCAGAGCCGCATTTGCACTTGGAGCTGAAGGAGTGGAACTAGATTTTAGCTACAGAAGAAGCAAGAACAGCGCAGAATGTAAAAGAACTGATGCTAAAAACAACCGCTGAAGATTTACATATTTTTAGAACATTGCCTCACTTTTACAGATCTATTCCTGCAAAACTATCGGCAGAATTAGTTGAAATGGATAAAAACGGTGCTACAAGAGAAGAACTGTTATTAAAACAGGGATGGAGGGAAAAATATGAAACTCGGAATGCTTGATGGGGATGAAAATGGATACATTTCTGTTGGTTTAGGAGTAAGTTTTATTAGGAAATTAAATCTGTTAAAGAAGTTGTAAAACGAGTTAATGGCTGATTTTATTGATTATTTGAGAGAGGTGTCTCATGAGTTAGAAATTATCCTGACATATATATTATATATTCTTTTGCTTATATATTCTTAGAAATTAAAGATGTTTTGTTTTTATTAATTTTGTAAAATAATCCTATATAAAATTCTATGATTTTCGCATTTTATTCTCCTTATGAGACATCCTATTTCATTTGTTTTCCACATACATTCCTACACGCCCACTGTCCAACTGCCCCACCATCATCACAATCCCAAATCAAGTGGCTCGCGTAAAATCAATTCCTACCAAAATCGCCCATTTTGGCTCGATCCAAAAGATGCGAAGATTATCCAAAATTCGATTATACTGGAAACTAGGAAATCACTTTTTCTGAAACTGTGTAGATAGAATTTATAACAATTCTATTATTTTAGCTATACTAATATATAGGAAATGAAAACAACACAAAGAAAAATATTTTTGTGAATTAAAAATCAATAATTTTAAGAACTAACGATTTTTAGTGATTTTCGTTGGCTAATTTTCTCCGACATGTCCGACGGTTCTATACATATTTTATGTTTCTAGTTTCTTCCTAATCCAATATGTTTATTTTCTATCTGGATATCTTAATAATTCTCTCGCACGGTATTTCTCTTTATAGTTTGCCCATATTTTCTAAACCCATCCTTGTAATTTCACTATCTGGAACAACCATCAATATGTCATTTATCGTATTTCTAAATCTCCTCGTATAAAGTTTGTTTCTCCAAGATAATCCTTTTAATCCCTACCTCTTTCTCATATATTTCTTTTAACTGCCTCTGGCTCATATTTTATAATTTCCAGCTTTTATTTATGTTCTGTTGTTACGTCTTCCTATTTCCTGTATCCCGGAACTTTTCTGTCATCTCCACCTTATCTGATCCAGAATTTCTATCTGTTTGCTCAAGTCATTCTTCCTTAGCTCCTTTGTAGTATACACTTCCCTTATCCGTTGCAAAATCATTCTGAGGATTTAAAGCTGCTTTTATCAGCATTTCTCATTTTCTTTCATCTTGATTACTCTTATCTCTATATCAAAAACAGCAGCATAGCCACAGCTTTCAAAAATTCTCAAACTATACGTCATTTATTCCAACCTGTGCTGATGGGTGCATCGAAATACTTCCTAGACCTTTTTAGGCTTTATATCCAACTTATTATTTCCAAAATAAAAGTGCTGTTGTCCTTTTGCCAGGTCAAGCCTATAACCTTTCAAAAGAATTCCTGTCTATCCCTTTCTACTCGCTTCCTGATAGTATACTGCACTATCCACCATGTATAGAGTGGCTGTGTTTTAAATGTTGTGACATCACATCTCTCTATATCAGCTTTCAGTGACAAACTCTCTCTTTCTCCCAGTTTATCATTTCCCTATGGTACCACATTATTAATGTGGTAATCAGAAAATAGAGGTATTGTAGAATCAATAACATATTAATCTTCTTATGCTTTCATTTGTAATAATTCTCCTTATTTCTTCTTTTCATTTAGGCGGTAGCAGCCTTCCTCGTAATATCAAACAGTTCTGTCAGAAGTCTTTATTTTTCAGAATCATCAACTTCATGACATTCCTTTTGCCCTTCATATGGTGGTATTTGCACAATTTTGCATTTGGCGCGACAACCTTTCTTGAAGATTCTGTAATAAAAAGAAATCTGTTGTCATATCCTGCCAATAACTTTATTTTTATAATAGCAGTGTATGTCGCATCATCGTTCTGTAACTCATGCCTTACCAGCCCTGTCAGCTGGATCGTATAAAACTCAGGTATTTTTGCATTGTGAAGCTCGTGTTTTCTCCTTATTTTTACGATAAATCTAATATTGTAAAATATTTTATAATTCGCTTTCTTCCCTAGCTTGTTCTTCCACATACTCCACATTCTCAATGCCGGGAAAGCGCGGCAACCACATCCAGATATGTTTATTATACTT
>BNJS01002678.1_pt1 | contig 37354 bp, 46 predicted proteins | sample 8540461 | NCBI WGS metagenome assembly BNJS01 (sample SAMD00202454, study PRJDB9452) | human saliva metagenome | isolation source: human saliva | place: Japan
CGACTGATTGATTACTTATCAGGGATCGGGTGTAAAACTGCTCTGGCAGAATATCATTTCTTCACTTTGGCGTCAAAGAGATTTCCTAAACAGTATCAAACTTTCCATTACAGAAATGGTGGCTTTTTCGTCAGCGCAAATCATTTCAAATTAAGAACAGAGTTTCTCCGCCTCAATGGCCACTGTATAGAAAATTAAGCTTTTCCTCGTGAACCAAAGATGTCATTGTTTCTTTTGTTGCTTTAACAACATCAAGCAAACTGACAACTTTACGTGGGTCATAAGCACCAGCGTCTGCATTTAATTTAACTGGCTGTGCTGTCCATTGTTGTTGTAATTCAGTGTTCGTTGATTTTAGTGATCCACGTTGGTGCTTTTTTGATTTGGTATTCTTGGATCCATTGTGTAATACTAATGGAGCACCTGTAGCTTCTGAGTTTATTAACATTTCATCAAACTAATACTGGTTCGCCTGAGGTAAGTTCCGTGAACTGTGTTGCTGCTATGGCGATGATTTTGCTTCTTTACCATGTACACATTCGTTTGTAAGTAATAGTTATTCTCGATTTACGTAATCTTCAGTACCACCTACAGTACCTACTTAGCTTCTGAAAGTCCTTTTGGATATTGCTACAAGTGGTTCTTTAGTTAATGGATGTTTTATGATTGGGAGTAAGTGGTCAACATTACTGGGCTGAATCCAGTCGATGTGTTTACATACTTCTACTGAAGAACTGTGGTCTAGTGTATTCTACTGGAACAGTGATGTTCATTGAATCTAATAATGCATTTTACCATAGCTATGAAACGCTTTAGGGGTCCACCCATGTATTTACCAGCGCCTTCAGACACACCTAAGGAATAATTGGTGGTTAGCTTGAGCTGCTGTTAATACTGCTTGTGTCCATTCTAAGTTGTTGTTGATGTTGAATTGACCAACCAGCGTATTTACCTTCTTTAGCTTTTTGTAACATTTCAGTCATGCTTACTAAGTGACTCATGTTTTAGTTTCCTCCTTGATTAACTTACAGCATTTATTTTTAACAGTCTCTTATTATAACGTATTCTTTTTGAATTTCTGCCTTTTTATTGTTTTTAACATTTCCGTAATCTTTCTTCCTGAAAAAATGATGGGTGCACCATTCGTTCAAAAAACACAATTTTATTTAAAAGGCACTAAACGTACAATTAAAATGTTCGTTTTTATCCAAAAGCTTTTAAACAGATTCTGTTTTATTATAATAAAGTAAATAGTAGGATGGTGCATTATTAATATGAGAAATACTAAAAACAAGACAAAATTAAACGAATCCGAATTTTGCGAATTTGTATCTTATCTATATTAACCCTTACGCTAGAAGCTGCCTTGCGTCTATCTACGCAAGGCAGCAGAGACATTCAATCAGAAAGACTTTCATCCAGAAGCAAAATCAGATACAACCCATTCAACTGAATCTCCCTCAATCTGCAAAACCAACAAACACACTGCTCGCATTACAGAGTAGTATGCTTTATCACGATATCGTTTTACGGTAGTGCGTTTGATGGAACATCATATGATTTTAAAAATGACTACGAACAAATTTACTCCACTCATATCTAGCGCAGATGCGCGGTTGGGGATTTCGAAGGAACGATTAACCCCAGTAGACCTCTGGCGGACCTATTTTCAATGCTCCTGGAAAGTGATTCAAAGTATTAAGGATGCTGGATGCGACGTCCTCGATTTAGCCATAACCATATCCTCGATACGGGCATCAGTTGAAATACACAACTAATGCTTTTCAATAAAAACGGCCTCGATATTTTCGAGGTTAAGGTGAAACCCTTCTGAAATTATCCTTGTAAAAAGAAGTCAATGGGATTAATAGCTATTCTCGGATTTGCATATAAGTTTAACGGAATCGAAGCCAGCCTCACCGATGAAGAATACCAGCAATCACTTATACGATTTGAATATGCAAAGTGAAGGACTTATCAGAACGCTGAAGAAATTGCAGACTTTACGATTGTATTGCCCCAAATGGGAGAAGAATATCATCTTCGGCATCCGACAAAAGAACAAGTAGATACGTATCATCAAATGATTGAATGGGAATTGCCGATGTCATTTTGGCCAGGACACCCACACGTGATTGAACCGACGAAACCATCACAAAAGATGGTGAAAATTCATCATCTACTCGTTAAATCTCCTTTCTAACCAACGCGTCGAAACCTTGGAAACTTGTTTGGACCCGACATTGGCGTGATTATGGATATCACGATTGAAAAAACGGAAAGACAACACTCACAAGTGTTAAGGCTCATCAACGGGTTTCGGACCAAAATCGACCGCAGTTTATGGGCGGTCCTGCATATATTATCAAGTCTTTCTTGCTGAGAACTATATACCACGCGGGCCCATGGGCATACCGTGGATAAAGAAACGCTGGAGCCGAATTCAATCCGCTTATACCAGAAGTAAATGAATTATTAAATATTAACTTTTAAATAAAAAAACAGAGGCGCTTTCCTGCAAGTAGGAAACCTTTACTATTCTAACCAAGTCATGAACTGAAATGTATGTGAGAATTTTATTTGGGTATCAGTTTCTTCGTAATACCCTGTAATCCAAAATAGTTAAACTGGTCTACTTAAGTAATAGTTCACTTCAATTTCAACACCCAAGGCTAATACACAACTCATCGATATCGAATTTTTCCTTGGTGATGTCCATACAACTGTTCTTCTTGATTGGCTTAAGCAAACCATAAACACCTGGTTTATTCACTAAGTAATCTGCAAGTCATCAGCGCCCATGGATGATTCATAATTTGTAATTAGGTTATCAATTCCTTCTACTTTTGAAACCACCTTTGGAATTCTTCTGCTAACTCTAGCGTATTGATGACTGGAGCTGCCGCATCATACATTCAATTTCAAATTCACAACAGTTGGGCTCAGCAATTCCTTTTGCGCGTTACCAGCCTATTTTAAATGTGCATGTTTCGTAGCTAAATGCTGAATCGTTCCCTCTATTTTCAACATCATTAGCAACGATATTATAGCGCGTTCACCATTTGGTTACCGACTCCAACTACAGCACGGTCAATTGGATTCACTTCGCGAGCCACGATTGTTTACCGAAACACGGCCCTTGCTGTCACAAGCGCATCATGTCCTAAATGGCTTAATAGGGCGCCCTGGGCACTCTTCCTGTAATTTTAATTTTAAAAATATCGCAGGCATTCACGGTCCTGCACCATAAACGATCCGCTAGCGATCCTGAATTTTACGTGGATTGCAAATAGCTCATCCATATCATCAATTTGACCTGATGCTGCGAATTGTTTTTGCACCTGCACCAATTTTCTTCGGCAGGTTGACACCGTTTTACAATTCCTGAAAAGGTGTCTTTGATGTCGTTCAATAAATTGGCTGTTCCAAATTACATAGCCGTATGCGCATGTGTCACAAGCATGATTCCAAACCTAGTCGTTTTTGAAGCATATATGGTTTACCCGGCGCAATCAGGAAGTTCTAATGCATCAATATCGGCGCGAAGAAGTAATACGGTTTTCCTTCCCCTTTCTCCCTTTGATAATCTTCAAAAGTTCCTGTCTCTCCAGCAGCACTGAGCAGGACGAAAACAAGTTCCTTTTGTATAAAAGCTGCCGTCTCAAATTCTTTTAAACTTGACTCAGGATTCTCTGTTGTGCTCTTCTTGTTTTACAAGATAATCTTGTAATTCAGATGCTTTTCTTGAATAGTACTCATTTTATATATGCTCATTGAATAAGGGCCTACTAACACGCCTCTCTAACTCTATTTTTTCGAAATGTAAAGATACTGCTTACATTTTGCTTTTTCTCCACAACAATAGTTGAGTTCGAAAGGGCAAAACGACGTCACTTCGTGAAATATCCGCACGACTGCAAGCGGTCAGCACGCGTGTTGTCTCAGTGATTCGTTTCTTAACGCCTTCTCTCACATCCTATGTAGTTGAGTTCGAAAAAGCAGAGACTCAAGCCTTTCTCGCTTTGTCGCGCGACTTTCCAAGTCGCTTACGGCAAATCTCGAACCGTCATCGTCTCTTATCGCTTTTTCTCACATCCTATAGTTGACCGTATCTTCAAGTAGCGTGCGTTTTCTGGCTGTCTGCGACGTTCCAGTCACTTACGACGTTCAGTCCAACGTTCCATTTCTAGGCGCGATGTCTCACATCTGGTTGTTTAGGCTGGCTTTTTTGTCCAAACTGGTACGCTAAGCACCTTTGGTCCCACTTCTTCAATTTCTTAGCAGTTTGTTCTGTTTGGTAGTATTCTACTACTTTTTTGTATACTTCATTGTTTTCGTTTCCTTCTTTAACCGCAATTACGTTGTAGTAGGGTTTAGAAGAATCTGTAATTTCTTCAATGAATTAGCATCTTTGTTAGTTGGAATCCTTCAACAGCAAATAGGTATTGATTAATGAAGCGCAACATCATCTAATGCGAGCTGTTTGTCCAACAGGTATTAATTCTTTGATTTAGATATTGTAGGATTTTCAACGATATCATCTTTAGTTGCTAGAGTACTTGGATCTTTAGTTTAATAACACTGACAGCGTGTAAAGTAAACGTAATGCACGTGAGTTGTTTGAAGTATCTTCAGGGTGCGTTTGTGTCATCTCTTTTAATTCACTTGTTTTGATTTTCTTGGTACACCCATTAACAATCACTGTATATCAATTGGTTTGATGTATTGTATGCTGTTTGCAAGCGCTCTAAAATAAATGATTGTTTGGAAGCGTTCAAATCAACATCGCCATTTCCAATGCTTGGTTTGGTTGTACATGGTCAGTAAATTCTACTAACTTTCTGCAATGCAACCTTTTTCTTTCAAGCGGGCAATAACATCATTCCAAACTTATGGTTTCCAGCGTTAACCCTAATTTGACTTGTTTTGCTTCTTTTTGCTTCTGTAGATGCATTGCTTCTGAGTTAGATGATTGGTATTTACGTACTTTCTAGAGTTAATCTTTCATGCTTTCCCGGCTACAAATAATTGCAATATTTCATTTTATTTTCCTTGCAGGTTAGTTTGTTTTATTTTTGGATGAGATTCGTCATCCTGTAGTTGAACTCAGGCTCTGGTCGACGTCCATTTCTGATATGTCCGCGACTCATTCCGGGTCCTTGCGTCATATCGGTCAATGGTTCGGCCTTGAGCGTTCGCCCTTGTCACTGTAGTTGAGCTCAAATCGCAGAAATGGCGTGCGTTTCCCAGAAACATCCATGAGACGTTTCCGTTCCTTTGCAGTGTTCAATCCATGTTCATTTGAACGCGATTGCTCGCATCCTGTTATTTAGTGGCTTTCTTTTCGAAAGTCCCCAATCCCAACAGCGAATAAATACTACGATAAGCATGATAAGTGTCGGTGGCGGTAAACATCTCCTTGGAATCGATTATATCCTCTGAAATAGCTACGTTCGATTCCGCGGCACCGAATGCTCAGCGCGATCGTTAATCGATTAAACTAATGATTGTTAATGACCCTGCAATTAAACGGTAGACCTTCTTTTTAAGTATCTGAAAATAATTTCAAGTGGAGTATATCCCATCGACCTTCTTCAATAACCCGCTTCTACATAAGTTTAGCTTGCAATGAGAAGAAGAACGGGACTTTGCTGAATACTGGGAACGATTGCCCCGGAATACCAATGGTTGTTCCGATAATAAAGCGAGTAAGCGGTTTAACATAGCAAAATAATAAATGGTATCGGGCGGAATCATTCACGTTTCTCTGGTATTAAATACACTAGTTTGTTTTCAAGAATATTTCTCCTCACGTGTCACTCACTAATATGTCACACCTAAAGGCAATCCCTAGAGACTCCAACGCGATGAAACCAGATATTCCTACCATTATTAATGCGTCAATCGTCGCTTTTGAGTTTCTTCCCAAACTTTTAGCATTAGTATGTGAAACCATGATTGAAAATCTACCAGTGCTAGTACATTCATCCGCCAAGCACCTCCCTTTGATTCTTCTAGGACATCACAGAGACACCTTTGTTCCTTGATATAAGAAAGTGCATTTCGATACCTGAGTCTCGAGAGACCCACTCACAGCGTTCCTACTGGCGTCTCTTGAATAATCTCGCATTGGCAAACAAGATGTTGGCTGCCGCTGAATTGAGTAGTAGATGGTTTTGTGATTAATGGTGCTCCGTCGAAGCTCCTACACAGTGAGATTCCTTCACTAAGTAGTCAGCCTCTTCAGATTTAATTACTGTTCATGCGCCCGGCTCTGCTCAATTCCTTGGTCATAGATGAAGCCAGTATGGCTGAGAGTCTTTCGTTGTCAGTCGTTCAGACGTAGACTGCAAGAACGCTTCCTTGTTCAGTCAGGTGGTCCTCCCTCTCTTCCATAGCTGCTACTTTTATTGCTCGTTTACAGCTTGACATCATGCGTGATGATGCAACTGTAATGCCTAGTGAACACTGCTGCTGGTCCAATCCCAAAATTGAGATATAGTTGTTTGTGAGCGCACTTGTTGCGCATGGCAGCTCATACATCGGTACGTAACGCTCTTGCCAGACCGGCGGCATCGTTGTTTTTGTCCCCAGACGGTTGTGATGGTGATAACTGTTGGCCTGTCTCTTACTGCTAATTCTAATAAGGATATCGTACTTTCTTCCAATTTCTGATTTGGTTTTCCCTGATAATGGAAAAGCCACGTTTATCAAACTACGGATAGTATTCATCAAATTGAAATGTTGGAAAAATCATTCCAATTCTACCGAGAGCTTCACGTAGTCCTTTTTCGGTTTTAGCTGTAGTAAATCGACACCGATTTACCATCATATCCACTTTTGTGAGGACGTGTTGAAGAAGATTAGCGGTTCTCACTGGCATGCACTCCAGCGCCACTGTAATAGCCGATACCATTCCACCAAATATCTCCTGAGTCTCCACATCTAAGAGACATTTTTACCGCATTGGCTACTTTTTGCGCAACTTGCTTAGAAAGTCACATCAATATTTTTCTAATTTAACTCATGTGTTCTCCTTTCTTTTAAGCAAACAAAATCGCCCTCCCACTAACATACAAGTTAGCAAAGGACGAGCTCGACTCTGTGGCAGTTACCACCTTTGTTCAGCAGTGCATTCTCACAAACTCCTATCTCCATCTGTTAAACAGTATGACTGTTGACGAGAATAGACTATCGGGCTGTACCCGCGTTGCGACAATCTCGACAATTAACGCTCAAAGGCCATCTTCAAAGTTGCAACCAATCTCTCACCGCCAGCGAGGACTCTCTAAAAGGATTCACTTCTACTCTACTCATCACCGTGTGGTATAGCATAGAAACTAGGAATATGCAACAATTCCACACCTTGGGTCAATTATCGCTTTTCTATCACTAGCCATAGCTATTAGTTATAACAAAAATCTCTTTAGTTTTTCAACTCCTCTAGTGCACTAATCCTATCACTACTGAAAGGAGACTTTATGAGCCTCGATTTAGTTCCTCATAAAACAATGCCCATTTGGAGCAGCTAGTACTTTACTCAGAACCCTTTCAAAAATGCGTATTGCCAAAAGTTGAACCTAGGCGTTTGACCATTCTAGAAGGAGCCCGGCTTTATGAGACTCGATGAAGAGGGCGGTGCTTGAGGCATCTATTTACAAAAGAGTCCGACATCCCTTTTGTTGAACCTCGAGCTTGGCACTAAGGGTCTCTCCTGCATGATGACTTTGTGCTGCTATTTAACTTTCTCACTGTGCTCCAGAGACTATTTTCTATGCGACTTAGCAAGAACTCATTCGAGTCAGTTGAAGCTGACTCAAAATTTGAAAAGGACCTCATCCTCGACCTTGCAGTGCTAAGGCGATAGTCTCTATTGGCCATTTTGAGGTTACTATTTGTAGATATTCAATCCATGCAGTCTAGCTCATCTCAACAAATCGTTGCGAGGAAGAGCCAACTATTCACGTGGAGCCCCATAATGTGAAGGTATGCAGATATCCTGGTGGACTTTACTAACTTGCCATCATTTCCACTGTGGTTTTGATGCTTTCATAAAAGTCTTCCTCGAATAGCATTCCAGATGTCATTGAAAATATGCAATCTCATACGGCCCTTGAGGATATAATCTCATTGTCTGCAAAGCGATGTTCACCGCAGTTGCCTTGTCCTGTGAACTTTTCCAAAGACCTTGTGCAGCTGGTGAACTCAAAGTGCTTACAGATTGGACTTCTTTCCATAAATATAATGAAGATCTGCAGTCCATCGATTGGATGACACGGCAAATCGTATCCATGTATGCGCTTTGTAACGATGCTTGCTCACAAGCAAAATAATCGTTGCTGCTTATAAAGAACTGGAATCTGACAAGCGTACGCAGAATCAGTCCCATTTTATATTCATCTAAGAGAAGTTTTGTCTTTCGCTCTAAATTTTGTGGTTTCTGTAATGGTTTCACCTGTGTTAATACAAGGACGTCTTCTCCTTTTTAGTTCTCTAATCCACTGCACGCCATTCGTTCATCTCTTTTTCACCACTAAAGACATTATATTTTGTTTGCGATGGTCTCTCACTCATTCATGTGAATTACGAGCATCTTGTTACCCCACCATCTAGTTCCTTGCTCGATCCAGTGCTATCTTTTAACAATTAAAATTTCTACTCCTCACACTTTTAACAATACTATATCCATCATTGATTCTCGTATTCATTTCAGCATTCTCTGAGTGTTCATACTGTTTCTTAATATCTCCCTGCTGGCGACATCTTTAATCGTCGCTCAAGTTTATTTTTCGCATCCTCTCATCCTAATCGTTGCTTCTTGTACAGCTTTTGCATTTTCAATTTTGCTGTTGTTTGTACTCTACTTTACTTTCTTGTGTGTGTCCTACATCTTCTATAACGATTGCACTGCTACAACTATAATAAGGATAATCGAAATGACAATTCCTAACCATCTTCTTCCTTTTTGATCTCCATCTATTATTCACCCCTTTGAGAAAATATAATAAAAGATCACTTATAGTTACGTGCCTTTAGCAGCCTCATTTGACCACTTTGCAAGATAAACTCTTAAAAAGTGCAATCGTGGTAAACAGTCCCTTGATTGGATTCTGTAGAAATATCACTTCTGTATCTGGTGTGCGTAAAGTGTCATCACTTGGAATTAAATCCACCAGTAGCACGGATATTCCCGTTGCTCCAAGGAATACTATAAACTCCTACCTGAATGGGCTAATCTTGGCTTTCCTTGTTCAAAAAGCTTTGGAAAGTCTCATCCAGTTTTTCTCCTTCTATAGTATTGTACAGCATGACAGTGATAATTTTTAAATTCCGTATTCGTATTTCCCTAACGGAAGTAGACTAGATGGCAGAAGTGGTCACTTCCTCCAGTCCGTAGTTGTTGTTGTACAAATGACACTCCCTCATCTATTTTAACTGTTGGTTTTCTGTTGAAGTGCTCATCTCCTTGTCTCACTTGTTTGAGGGCGGCTACTCTTTTTCCGTCGTCAATGGTTCCTATTTGGAACGACAACTACTTCTGTTTCTTGGTCTTTGTTTTTCCAGAACTTCTTTCTTTTCTTCAGTGGTTACTGGAAGCTCCATGTGAGTGCTTTACTGGTTGTTGATGCTTCCGACTCTTTCTGAGCCACTGCTTTGTTTTCATCAGATTTTCAGATTTACTTTCTGCGAATTTGACGATACGTATCCAGTCGTTTGTACTTCCACCACTTGTGTTACTTTTGCTAACGGTGCTCATCTCTTGAGAAATAACGTATAAGCACTGCAGCAAGCGTTGCGATCGAGAAGCCCAACGTAATCCCTATTTGGCTGACTAACCCTAACGACTTAAAGAATTCTAGGGTGCTAATAAAAGTGCCTTAATCGTCATCATTTTCTCTCTTTCTCGTGTTATCCTAAACAATTATAACATCATCATTTTAGAATACACAATATCATAAAAATATACAATCTTTTTAATTAGTCACATAAAAATTAGAGGGAGCATCTGATTTTGTAACTAATTTCAAGAGGATACACTTCCATTAATATAGAGGAATCACTAAACACTAAAGCATCTCACTTTTAAAGGCTATAAAACCTAGAAAAATTTGGGTTCCGACTAATGTGATAATTCCTGATATAACGATAGATACACACTGCTCATCGCTCCTTCAATCTCCTAATTTGCATCGCTCTTGCGAGTCCCAATCACTTTGAGAAGAAGTTAATCACAATCTCTAGCAACTGGGTGCTAATATTAGCAATCTTACAAATCGCCTCATGAAAACATATTTCCTAGAACTCCTGTAATAATAATCACCTGCAACTGTAATCGTTACATATCCCTGAGTGTCTCCGAGACAATCCCATTCCGATGGCTGTCATAATTGATTTTGGAAGAAGCGTGTACATACTCTTCATGTGTCAATTGAAAAATGTAAGAAAGTAGCCACACTGTACAAAAGAGACTTGTTAGAACTCCTGATAAAAACTCGAAAAAATTGCTTTCTTATGTTTCTTTAATAACTCTAACTGCTGATATAAAGGAATCGCTAAACAGACGGTTGCTGGTGTTAAGAAGCAACAAATTATCTGCACCTGCATAATAACTAGCGTAGTCAATACGGAATACATTTAAAACGATAATTACGAATACAATCGCCACCAACAATGGATTAAAAATAGGCCATTTATAGCGATCTCGAAGATACACCAATTTCAAACCCTAGAATACTAATAACAATTCCAATCGTTGCTGAATTAATGGCTAGTTGATTCATGGTCTTCCTCCCTTTCAAAATGAGATCGTGTTACTTTTTCCGAAACAACCATAACTCATGACTGTTGCTAATCCACCGTAATGATGAGTATACGGGTAAAATAATTCTTTGTAATTGCGCTGAAGATTCGGTAATTCCTACAGGCTAGGAATAAACATCAGAGACGCAATCCCAAATTAAGAGTCCCTTGATACACACGATCGAGTTTGATGAATCCCGTCATTAAAACAAATAGCATCATTAATACTAGTCCATAGATACTTGCTGGAATAGAAACAGCAAGAGATATTTTCAAAAATTTCACCTAAACAGGTTACAAAACATAATCCAGCCAAATTGTTTAAAGAATTTTCATTACTTACTCCTTTAATGTAAAACACCCTATCCAAGTCATAGAATAGGATGCTTCCATATTTTTGTATATATAAACACACTCAGAAAGAATACTCTCTTCAACTCTATAGTATAATCAAATGTAGAAAGTCAATCTACAAACCTAAAGTTTCATCACTTCACCCTATTTTTAACAACTGCTTAAACATCGTCTTTTCCATCGTTAGCAAGTCAACAGAAGTCATTTAAGTAGAGGTATAAGGAATACTGTGTATCTCTTTTCATTTCTTTTCATATTTCATTTTCGAAACAGTTCTGCGTCGTCCCTGCTTTTTCCATTCTTTATATTTTTGGTATAGTAGTGCGTCTCGTTCCCTCTATCTATGATTGATTCATTTCTAAAACTTCATCTATTCTTTTTGAAGCTCAAAGAAGACCCTCTTCGCGATTGGTCTGTTTTGAACCCCTTACCCACGAAGCCTATACGTCCTTTTTCAACCCGAAATCCTTTCTCGATTTTCACCACAATAAGTTCCTCCAAAAAGCGAATTTTTACAAAGAAACGTTCTTGAATTTCTCCCAAGCGTGCAGTATAATTTCCCTTATGAAAAAGAGACCGCTATTAACCTAGCAGACGGACCGATTTTGCGGTCCATTATTACGTTTGCAATTCAATTGTTATTTCAAAATATATTCCAGCAACTCTATAACACTGCCGATATTATGATTGTAGGGAGGTTCCTTGGGCAGATGCGCTGGCGGCTGTGGGGCGACCGCAGCCATCTTTGAACTGATTGTCGGATTCGCACTCGGCGTCGGCAATGGGATGGGCGTCATCATCGCACGCGCTACTGCGGAGCCACAACCATCGCCTCTTGAAAAGCGTGCCGTCCAGCCACCATCGTCATTAGGGGCCGTTCTCCCGGTCTCCTCGTAGCTCTTGGGGAACGTTCGGGATGTATCCACTGCTCGAGTTTCTTGGAACACCCATTAGTATTATCGACCAGTCCTATGCGTATATCTCGATCATCGTGCTCCGATTACGGTGACGTTTGCGTATAATTTATGCGCGGGGTTGCTCCGCGCCGTTGGAGATAGTCGGGCTGCCCTCTACTTCTTGATTTTTCAGCGGTTGCGAATATCTTCCTCGATATTTTACTCATTACAACGTTCAACATGGGCGTTGAAGCTGCGGCGATTGCGACGATTTATTACTCAGGGCATATCGGCCGTTCTCTGCTTTATCTATATCAAAAACGCGCCAGCTTCCTCGATTCCGGCCGAAAAGTGATTTTTGTCCGCGATGATGAGCACATCTGAACCTCATCAGCCAAGGATTAGCCATAGGACTCATGTCATCCATCGTCTCATTAGGATCTGTAATGCTCCAGTCCTCCATCAACGCGCTTGGACCGGTCATCATCGGTGCGCAAACTTCTGCCAGACAGTTTTCGCGTTCTCGACCTTGCCATTTTGCGGCGATTGCAGCGGCAATGACGACCTTCACTTCACAAAACTTCGGAGCCAACAGGCACCGGATTGCCAAAAATTCGTCAAGGCAGTCTGCTAGCGTTTGGATGGGCGATTTCTGGTCTGCATCATTTTATTCTTTTGCGAGGTCCATTCCTAAACGAACCGTCTCGATTGAGCGACCCGATTCTACTGGATAATGCCGCGCTGTATATCGGATCGGCTCACTCTTCTATGTGCCGTTAGCGCTCCTTTTGATTTTTGCGAAATAGTCTGCGCAAGGCGCGGGCAAGGTGACGCCGCTCGTCGCGAGTTTTTATCGAGCTGGCAGGGAAGATTGCTTTCGTGGTGTTTGTGATTCGCAGGCGGGCTATCTTGGGGTGATTTTTGCAGAGCCTATTATTTGGTGCCTGATGGCATCTATCTTTCCTACGCCTTCTTCGTCATCGCTCATTATAAAAGAAGTAAGGCATGAAAATGATCAAGGGCTTTGGACCTTCGCGGATATCTTCATAGTAATGGAAATAACTGTACCGGCAAGAGCCAGTCTCTTTGCCTATCGAACTTCAAAGGGCGTCACGTTGATAAAATCAGCTGACGCCCTAATCGACTTCGATTACACTGTTATCTCTATTACTATGCAGAATCCGCGAGGGCCCAGAATCCTCTATTTCATTTTATGCTTCTTTTAAGTAAGCTGGCGTAAGAAGCGTGGATAGTGGATTTCTTAATCTTAAGATGGCTTTGGGATCCCGACCAAGCTTCAAAACCGAGGGAGGACCACAATTGGATGTTTGATGAAACTTTGACGCAGGAGACACTTCCTACTTTTCCTTTCAATAGTATAATGAACCTGAGAATACGAAAGCGGTGGCAAGAGATGAGCAATTATATAAAAAGTAATCAAGATCGATGGAATAATGTATACCTATGCTGGAGCCAGTAACACATATGTAAAAATTAGAAGAAATGAGAAAACATCCCATTTCAGTTGCATTAACGATTGGGAAAAAGTTCCAAAAGAATGGTTTTGAAAAAGCCAATGGAAAAAGATACTAGGCTTTAGCGTGTGGTGGTGGACAGCAGGGGCGTTTTTGCTGCAAAAGGATATGATGTCACCATCATGGATTTTCCACATCACAATTACAAAGAGATGAAATGGTGGCTAAAGAGAAAGGCAACCATCACTACCGTTCAAGGTGATGCATTAAAACCATTTCCATTTGAAGATGAAACTTTTGATATTGTTTTTAATCCGGTTTCAAATGTGTATATAGAAGATTTAGAAAATATGTATAAAGAAGCCGCTCGCGTATTGAAAAAAGAGGTGGACTGTTAATGGTCGGATTTATGCAGATCCTTGGATATACATGGCATGATGCTGACATTGTATGGGACCAACCGATGATGAATTACGTACAGTTTTCACTCCCTTTTTAATTCAAAAGAGCTTGAGGAAAGGCAAAATCACCATCAATCCAGAATATGGATATGAATTTAGCCATACCTGAGAAACGCAGATTAGAAGGACAACTGAAGAATGGTCTCGCGATCGATGATATGAATCGTGTGACAAAAGAAATCGATTATCCCATTATAGGAATGACTATATCGCTACACTCTGCGTTAAAACTATAATGTGATATTTAGAAAAGAGACAGAAATTAGTCCTCGGTATCTTCGTAGGTGTTGATGGTAGGGTGACACCGGACCAAGCCTACAGTCTTGGCTCTACCAAGCTTCAAACTGACTCTACAGGTTTCACCTAGAGTCAGTATTTAACGATAGTTGTTCTTTCCTTACCATTAACACTATAGAACTCGAGGGATTTTCGTCTCTTTTCAGTATTTCTTTTACATGCAGGAGTGCTCTAAAATGAACTGCTAGTGCATAGAATAACTTAAAATAGTCGGTGCTTTTTATGAAAGAAGGTAAATGCAGGCTCTGGTTGAGGCGTCGTTCAATCTTACAAACGTACAGCATAGAGAGGCTTCCTTTGGCCTTTTTGGATTCTATAGTAATGGAAACAACAGGTGTAGCGAAAGTGAATTAGGGCGTCAGTTGGGTGTATCAACGTGACGCCCTTTGGTCGAGTAGGCAAAAGACCCTGAGGCTCTTGCCGGTACAGTTATTCCTTTACTATGAGACATCAAAAGGCCAGGAAAGCTCTCAATCTTCACATTATTTTGAACCACAACTTCGAGCTCGCTTTTTCGTTCTGAAGGGCGCGAACATAATCACGTCGCCGTCGGAAGTCCCTGGAGTAGACCCAGGAACAGCTTCCCCAATCACTTGTCCAAAACTTCATTTGTCTTCCTATCCTCTTCTACACCTTCTATCTGTCACTCTCATCGCTCTCAAAAGTACCTTATTATACCACTCTCTTTGTAAAAATGAGGACTTCCTACTCACTGCTTCTCTTCTGTCTCGACTAAATAGAGTTCTGGAGGGCACTGTTACAGGAAGCCACCCTTGCTTCTGTCTGAGACTCCACGTAGACTGCTTCATCGCCCAATTCTATGGCACACCGATCAGCATTTCATGCCCTTCCTTCTTCTCTCATGCAGAAACACGCCAGTTGCTGGTGAACGTAGAGTTGTGTGAGGGCGTCCATTTTTCACTCTTTCGTGGAGACGACTTGTATGATGCTCCATCCGCTTCTCTTTGGCGATTTCACTCGTATGTTCGGACAAGAAGCCTTGCACACTTCGCCATGCCACGGTCTGTGTATTCTCTGGTTGCTTTATACGGTAAGACATACGCATATTCATGTCAATCCATCTAACCCTCCTGCCGAATGCCCTCCGACGAGTTGACTGCGCGCCTTCACGCAGGAGGATTCAACAGAGAATTCGCCTTCAAAATCGAGGTAAAGCCGAATTCGTCACGAATTATATCGACGGCCTTTTGCAATTTTTCTTCCTTTTCGATCTGCTCGTAATTATCGAATAATGAAAATACCGTAATCGCCTCATCTACGAGCCCTTGATAGAAATCCTACCCGACGGACCGCGCCACTCGTATACTTATGGCGAAACAAGTCCAATACCACCTCCGTCAGAGCTTGGTTTGATTCGTTGGGTCGATTTTTCGTTGCGCTTGAATCGATTTTTTCTCCTCCGTTCTGGAGTACCCCATGAATCGATACACAAGTCGTCTTCTTGCGGACTCTGCGCAGGCGAACGGCTACTTGCTCGGCCATTTCTCTTAAATCAACTCGATATCACCCTTTTGACGGTAATCTTTTCGGCAAAATTTGCGAGTTCCCGATGCCATGTGATTTTCGACCTTATAGGGATGATGGACATTGCTCATCAATGCCATTCGCATGAAAACCACAGCTCCGCCCGCAATCCCCCAAATGCTCTTCAATGATCCGCATCCGCCTGCGCCAATCTCCTCGATCGTGTAAATCTTGAGCTGGTTCAGCCGCTTTTCCATGCGATCTGCCAATCCCCATCCGTCATCTTCTCGATTCCCCAGACCTTCGTTTCAACGTCCTCAGCACGACCAGTTGGCACGCGCTATTCTTCGCGTTCTTAGCCTCATTATCGAGGCGAGTTTTTGCAAAGGAAAGGATTCGCATTAGACATCCCCCACCGTCGAATAAAGACCCGTCTCCTTCCAAATCGCTCGCTGAATTTTTCGCGGACAAGAGGTCTAATTTTTCCTTTCTGAAAGTGTCGGATCCGGGAAGAAATAATTCAAAGAAGTCGTCAAGTCGATGAAAGCCTTCATCGATGGAATACGGATAAATCTCGCTCGTCGTGGCAAAATTTTGCAAAAATGCGCCGAATCTGCATATTAATCCGGATATACTCGGACATTCTTGGCAGGACAATGACGGTCAACCCTGCCCTCGATGAAACGCACGAAAGGCCGCATCCGTAGAAGCCCTGACGATCGGCCTTATAATAGGAAAAGCGCGCGTATGAATATCAAACGCAGCGTCGTAGGTCCGACCGACATTTTTGCGTCCGAGACTTTCTTGAAGACGGGAGAAGACGCCAGAATGAGCCTTTACAATTATCCGCACGACTCATCACACAGAGCGAGGTCTTGAGCGGATGGAGTCCTCTAGCGATACATTCAACGCTGGCATAGAACGACTTCATATCGATAAACGCAGATGTCGCTTCTTGGTTCCAAACTGTAGTCAATCAGAGTCATCAGACACGCCTCCTTCTTACATACTCTTGCGGTGAAACGATTCATTTTGCACACCAGCCCCTATAAACCGCTCTGGCAACATTTCTAAGGTGCTTTTTGTTGGATTTTTTCTCTTTTAGTACCAAATCTGTTTGAACTACCTTAGTTATAACACGAACGTATGTTCTCTTTCAAGCGAAAATCCTTTCCTCGATTTTCTCGATGAAGTCTACAAAAAGGAAATTTATACAAAAATCTTCTTGAATTTCTCCAATATGCAGTATAACTTCCCCTATGAAAAAGACCGCTATTCACTTGACAGATGGCCGATTTTGCGGTCCATTATTACATTTGCAATTCCAATGATTATTTCAAATATATTCCAGCAACTCTATAACACTGCCGATATTATGATTGTAGGGAGGTTCCTTGGGCAGGATGCGCTAGCGGCTGTTGGACGAATGCAGCCATCTTTGAACTGCTAGCAGGCGTTGCATGGGATGGGGTCATCATCGCCCGCTACTACAGGAGCCAACAAACCGCATCGGCTCGCTTTCTCTATGTGCCGTTAGCGCTCCTACTAATCTTGCGCAATGAGTGCAAGGGCTTGGGCAAAGGTGACGCCATGAAGAGAGGCTACTGGAAGATTTTTAGTGTTGTTGGCTTTTTCTTTAGGAAATCAAAACCCTCTACGAGATTTGGCGTATAATAAAGGTGACTAAATAAGCGGTGATGAGATGGAACAACTGACGGGATCAATTAAGACGAACATTTGTAAAGGTGTACGGAACGGAGCCGGAGAAGCTTTTTGGCCGGGACGTGGGGACCGATTGGGGAGCATACGAGCGATAACGGCGGGCATGTCTTTCCTTGCGCAATTACGCTGGGGACTTACGCATGGGTGAAGCCGGTACCGGACAAGAAGCTTCGTCTGTATTCGGATAATTTTCCGAAGGACCGCATTCGCAGAACTGGACATGACCGATCGACACAAGGGTAGCGACTCATGCGAACTATAGTCAAAGGCGTCTTCGTGTGCTTGGCAGAGCTGGCTTCGCCTTCTCACACGGCATGGACGTCGCATTTTACGGAAATATCCAGAACGGATCGGGCCTCTCATCGTCAGCCTCCTTCGAGGCTGCTCTGTGGGCGTCATCGTTTCCGCAAAGGTCTACAGTCTGGATATCGACACGCTTTTCCTCGTGAAGGTTGGAAACGGGTGGAAAATGACTTCATTGGTGTGGGAATTCTGGCATCGTGGACCAGTCTGCTGGGGATGGGCAAGAAGGACCACGCCATCTTCCTCGATCAGTGCTACGCTGGATATGAACTCGTTCCGATAAAACTTGGCGACTATCGCATCGTCATTATGAACACGAATGAAACGCCGATGAACTGGCTGATTCGGAAAATGAGCCAATGTTAACGCCCGAATCGCGACTGCGCTGCAGAAGGAGCTGGGCATGTAGCTATCGAAATCGTGGAGAACTCACTGTCGGTCAGTTCGATGCAGTGAGCATCACCCTATCCAGCAGCTCTTGTCCGTCGGTAACTATCATGCCGTAAAAGCGAAAATGAACGCACGGTGCTTGCGACTCGTGTCTTAAAGGCGACCTCGCCCACTTTTGGACGTCTGATGAACGAGAGCATCTCTACCGAAATCGACTACGAAGTAACTGGCAGGAACTCGATACCTCGTCCGTACAGCGTGGGAACCGGCTGGCGTCGCCAGCGCTCGTATGACCAGAGCGCAGGCTTTGGCGGCTGTGCCATCGCCTCTCGTGCATAAGGACCATATTGACAAGTTTGAGCAACATTGCCGCAAAGTCTACCACCGAAGAGATTGGCTACGCCCCAAGCTTTTACATCGCTCAAGTGCGGACGGCGCGCAGTAGTACAAACAAAAAGAGCATTGGTTTTCACATCCAATGCTCTTTTCTATTTTAGTGTTGTGAGGTATTCACTATCTACACCTTCACTATAGCATACTTCTTTTTATAATCAAGGAAATTAGTTAGAAAAGAGACAAAATTAACCCCTCGGTATCTTTATAGTGTGAGGGCTGCAATGGCTTCTGTTGACCTTTCAGATATCTTCATAGTAATGGAAATAACTGTACCGGCGAGCCCTAGGTCTCTTTGCCTATCGAACTTCAAAGGGCGTCATGTTGATAAAATCAACTGACGCCCTAATTCATCTCGATTACACTCGTTATTTCCATTACTATAGAGATCGAAAAGGTCCTGGTAGCTATATTTTCATGCTGCTGTAACATATCACGACAGATTAACACCAATCAAAACCTCTTTTTAATACTGTAAATTTAATGAGTATCATAATCGATTCTTCGTGTCCTACACTGAGTGTTCTCTCAATCTCTACCGTTGGAACTTCAACCGAGGTATTGGTATAACATCAACACCCATTTCTTTTGAGAACTACCTTTCTGGAATCTGATAATTTTGGTCTACTAAAACCAAAACGCTGTAAAATCCTGAATCTACACAGAGAAATGACAATTTATTTTCCAATATTGAATACAACTGCATAGCACTACCTAATAATGTTCCAATCAAATGTCCAAAAACAGGTAGATTAGGTGTTAAAAGCTTGGAATATCGATCCAGTCGCTAGCATAATTGACGCATTGATGTAGTATCTACCAAAATTTTATGCCCATTTCTCTTGGCGAAAGTTTGCCAGCAGCTAATAGTAAACTATCTTTTTACAGTCTCGGAAATTGATAATACCACTGCTCTATCTGGATTCATATTTTTATAACTTTGACCAAATACACCTTGTAATTAAAGCTTCCAAGCTGTATGCTGTTGCTCCTTACGAAAGCCTCCCCGCTAGCAGAAAAGTATTTTCTTTCCCGACCGTTTTAGAGTTTGGTGTATACTAATTGACCTTTTCTTTTATTAGGATGTGTCTATCACCTGTATAAAGTTCAGGGTACAATTTGTTGCATAGCAGAATATAAACGCAACGGATACCCCTGCTTTCATTGTCTCCTCGAAAATACTTTATTTTAACAGGCTTTCTTTGAGAACACGTTTTTATAGCCATGTTTTTCAGGATCAAACTCATTATTTTTAATCTCTTCCAGCAATTTGTTTAGCTTCCTTAACAGAGGTACTACTTCGCCATTGTCATCTGAAATAGTTCCCACTAATTTTATTTTCAACTTCATTGTGGGCAGCTGCTGCTTCTGGACGCGTAATCAATTTTCTAGTGCATTTCTTCCTAGCTAATACTTTCCTTCTAGGTACCTGTTCTGCAGGGATTAATCTCTCCTGACTTCTATATTTTTGCTTTTCCTGTCCCAATCTCTGACAGCTTGCATGTTTCAGAACTTTTTGCTGTATTTGAGTACTTTGAGACTATAGTTTTTCCAAAATTAGTCTCAATATCTACTGAACAAATTCATTACTATCAAGTGTCGCACCCTATGATTTGACCCATGTTCTAGTGCATCAATATTAAAAGTATGTTGATGCCACCCTTCTGCAACATAACCTTTTAAGTTGCTCAGAATGCAAATTTTTATAAGGATGGTTATTCATACTTGTTTTAAATCCTTCAATTGCTTCATTCACTAATTGCGCTAGCTGATTATCTCTAGCAATTTTTTGATTAATCATCACATTATTACGAATATCTGCATCTGCCATTCCAGCTGCTATATTTGCCACCACTAGCATCTGACGCAAAATCCCATCCTGATAAAAGTCTTTTGCTAGTATTCATCCCTGTTCTCCCTATGATTTAACAAATTCATCTAATCCATCTTTAAAAATATTATCTACTCCAAGAATAACATTTGACACTGTGCAGCTTTTTGCTTCTAGTTAAATTATCCCAACCATCTTTTTATTTTCAGATGATTTTTCTTTAGCTAGAGCAACTCCCTTACCTAAACCATTTTTAGTTTAAATAGAAAACCGTTCTTATTTTCTGGCTCTATAGCTTTCTCAATTTCTTCATCATTCTGCATTTCTGAATCATTTTTCACCAAACGTTGCATTTATCGGTTTTTATACTTTCGAGAACAGAACATTCATTCAAAGCAGATACAAACTCTAAATATTCTTCTTTTGTTTTTAAAATGGTTACGATTGCCATATAAAACAGCTTGATTCCCAGCCCATCGAAACATACCCCATATTTTTGAAATTTAGTATCAATAACTGGAATCAGTTCCTTTGTCCCATTGGTTGCCCTAAATATAAAATTTTTACCTTTAATATTACCTGCCTTTTTATTGCTTAACCATGTTTTCTCATTCCATGCGATAATATTTAATTCAGGATGATTCGCTAAATATTCTTGATTTCTATTTCGAGATTCCACTAATTTCTTAAATTGATTAAGAACCATCTCATCCTTATAAACAACAATTAATGTTTCATCATTTCAAACATTCTTTTCCTCAAATAACATTTCAAATTCCAATTTTATTTTTCAAATTTCATACTTTATATAATATCTTCTTACGGTTGAACCGACACCACTTCGAGCTCGCCATTTTCATTCTGAAGGACACGGAAACTAATCTCGTCGCCTTCTTTTGGTCCGTCTGGATGCTTGGAGTCCATCAAGAGCGTTCCAAAGCACTGGTTGCCTTCCAGCGTGAGATGCGCACCACAAGCGTTCGGGGTCCTTGCTCTTGTCTTCGTAGTAGACCGCTACACCAAAGTCATCGGGATGTTCGCGGTGACGGAATCGGTCGAGGCCTTGGAAGGAGCGTGTCTCTTCTTTTTCCTTGCTCTTCGTGTCATAGACTTCCGCAATGACGCGTCTTGCACGGTCTGGCATATGGAATCGACTTCGTCCATTTCATCGAACAAATTCGCAGTCATCAGGTTCGCTCAGACGAATAAGATACATCGTCTCTTCTGGAATGAGGCGCATGTCTAGCGTCGACTCCCCCTCTTTAGCGATCCATAGCGGTTGGAACGACACGCCAGCCTCTTCATCACTATATCCGTAGAGGACCAAGCCCTGTGTCTCCTGGCTGGGCTACTTCTGACATCACACGTCTTCGATGGGCGATGCACAGCGAACGTAGACGGATTGATGGTAGAAGCTACGGAAAGAGGCATCTTTTACTGCATCTGAGACATAGTGGGGATTTCATTTGCGAAGAGTTCTGCTTTGATGTCTAGACCTGGCGCAAAACCGCATCGGTCAAGCCACTCGGGACTTGTCACCTCTGGGATCGGTTCGGCGTGGGTCTTGAGGCAGATCGTCCCTGCTATCGGCCACGATGTCCACCGGCAGATCAAATTCACATGCTCCATCCATTTCCAACGATAATCATCCGGTAAATGCAAGAGCAGAATCTGCGTCTTGCCTTCATGCTCGTAAATGTCCAGTACTGCAAAGTGGCTGTCGCGGTTGTACCCTGCCTTCGAGTTCGTTGCCATGCTCCGCCTTCGACGGGTCAAAAGGGTGGTTAGAGAGGATGCTGAAACGATGCGTCGTCACCATCCCCAACGCGACTCGTCGCATCGGTAAAGGCGGCGTTTCGCACAATCATCCCTACCTCGAACTTCGCTACTTCTTCTGGCGTTGGGTTTGATATCTCTAGCAAAAGCTGCAATCCCGGCAGCATCTCATTCATTAATTCTTCCATCTTCTTCATCTCCGGCATTCATTTCACTCTATTTCTTTTATCCTTTACCAGGTGGCACGCAGTAAGCGTTCATTCTGATACGGTACTAAATTGACCTTGCTAGATTGAATCTCTCCACTGGAACTACGAACCGTCTGAGGCGCCTCCGTCCCCATCAACAACACACCCGAGATGTCCATTTTAGCAAAGACAAGAACCGTCTTCCCCGACTTCGACACATAGCACTCTACGACTTCATAAGGAACTCCTCTGGATTGCCAAAGTCAAGATCGTACCAGCGAAAGGAAGCTTGTTTCCCAGAGACGGTTGCATATTCAAAATGCGATCGGGAACCATTAAGTCATAGTACTTGCGCTGAGTGGCAGGAGAGGTCCGTTCGAACACTTCCCCTTTTTGACGGGCATATTCCTCATCGCTTCCGCAACCGTGACAGGACAGCAACCGTTGTCTCCACCACCGTCGTTGCTTGCATGGTCGTCGATATTGAACAGTCGTTGTCGGCTTCCTGTGACCTTTTGGTGCATGCCACGGTGCCCACACACAGCGATGATGTTAGCAGTCGTCTGCCCTTCATCCTCTCTCCTCCAATCGTGAAAAATCAGTAGAAAACTCATATAAAAATACCGCACAAATATAATTAAATACACTAAGATAATATCCTTACTTTTTGACAACTAATATCGTAATACTCATATTGCGCACTGAGTCTTTATAAACAACTTCTAATTCTTCTGAATATTCTCCATTAACTTTCTTTTGATCGATACTTTTTATTTGTTTTTAGTTGGAACTCCACCTTTTCAAGATTATAATTTGTGCATGTCTGCTTAAATATAATTTTAATTCCTTATACATGACTCCCCTATCGCTGTAGAGAGGAACTATATTGCCCTTGTCATCTCTCCCTAGTTGTCTATCGTATTCGCTAGTACAAGGATTGATAAATCCTTTGTTTTGAATATAGTTATCTCACTGTTGTTTCTATCCATTTATCTGCCCTGTTGCAATAAGGACAGCTATACATTAAATTCTCATACACGAATTCTAAATGTTTAAATTTGCTTTTAGGTGCAAAATGATCGATGTGATAATTATCTTCTCCTCCACTATACCTATCAAAATCGTCACCTAATAGGCACATTTGTTTTGAAAATCAATCACCAATCTTTTTATTACTTTTTAATAGTTTTCCATTTTTCTCCCTTATATGAGTGCTTTAGGGACTCTATTTCTTATCTTGTTCATAATTACCTTCTCTAATAAGATTATCTAATCTACTAATAATTTTTATCTAATTTGTTAGAAAAATCTATTTTTCTCTAGATAGTGTGAGACTTTCCGTTAATACTCTTTTTCTATTTTGTGTCTAGTTCGATGATTTGAGAATCGATTTCCAACAGATTTCCTTATGAGGCAGCAATTTTAATAATTCTTGTTCCCATAATAATAATTGTTTCTTATATTTACGAACTTGCTCAATAATTTTAAAATTTAGTTCTATTCTTCCATCCGATAAATATCTTCCAAAATTGAAAATTTTTATATGCATCATAAGTTTCATTGCTAAAACAAATCATCCTCATACGAAAGTTAAAACGAATATTGAAGAAATCATATAAAGTATCGTACAATAGATTTGCTAACTGCATCCCATTATAATTAATAACCTTATTCGAATTTAATTTATAATCTATAATCATACAATCAATTTCTTTATTAATTATCTCATCAATTAATGCACTCTATACTTTTCTCCTATAGTAATCTCTACTGGACTTAAAAAGTATACTCATGATATTTTGCAGTTTTTCCCATATCCGCATCTTGAACCCTTCAGATAATCTAGTCATAATCTGAGTAACCTTTTGCTGCATCATCATCAGAATCCCAATATTAAGTGTAGTCGGTGTCAGTTCTCTCCTTTACTTTTTGGGAGAAAAATCATCTTTTAAACTAAAAACTGTTCTTAAATTCAACAATTTCGACTTTAGCATCACTGTTCTCTAATTGTAGATGCCAAATATACATACCTAAACCTGTACCAATTTTTCTCCTTCTTTTATTGGTCTTGCTTGAAATCCCATACTCAAATATTTCATTTGGATTTTTAAAGCTTAAATCCAATCCATATCCATTATCTCTATATAAAATACTTAAAACTCATTTATCCTTCTTCTATGATGATAGTAACTTCTCTATAAGCTCGACTTTTTCTTTCAAAGGACTCTATAGAATTTATAATAAGATTAAGAAAAATACTTTTCAAAATCTGAAACAAGATTCTCTTTTTATTCGAATATTATTATCAAAATTTAATTTTTATTCGCTTCTGTTCAAGAATGAGGGCTTATAGATTTTTATAATTTCAGATATAGTGTTTCCTATATCCTTAGTATTTCTCTTTCGTTTGTCTGTGCGAAACATGATTTAAGACAACTGAAACCCATGATTTCATAAACATATCTGATTTTCCCGTAAATCCATGAATTTTCTTTCTATGAGTCCTTGATTATTGTCTTTAATCACACTTTCTAATCCAGATACCCGATTTACTAAAAAGATGATTTTAAGGTTCTCAAATCATGAACTACCGCAGTGGTTATCTAAAGCCATTGATGGTCCCCTAATCGTCTCATTAATTTCAACTCAGAAATTGATTCCTCTTTATCTTCTTCAAGATATTTAACTGCTCCTGGCTAATCCCTGTATATCCTTTGTATCAACTTCTACTGCAGTATTTGAATCATTTGAGTAATTTTCTTGGCTAATTTTATACTCTTATCTTTTATTATTTCTTTTTATTTATTTTGTTATTATACAATTTGAATTGTTTCGCGATATATGCTCTATCTTTTTCTAAAATGAGATATAATCTTTATTATGATTTCTTTTCAACAATGTAAACGAATCGTTTTTCTATTATTCCTTCTCTACTCGATTTATCTAAAGATGGCTGTATTTTTGACACGAGATATAAAATACCGACCCTGCCCTGTGAGCATTCCGAACAGTCCAGCCCCCACATCACTTGAAACGGCACCGGTTTGCATTATTTTCTTGATTCTAAATTCAACCAATCGAACGAGTTCGAGGCCCTTTCTCCGTAGTGGTCTTTACCAGAAATTATCCCTATATATTTTTATACCTCCATGTTCATCCAAGTATCTATTATTTCCAATTTCTCTATAATAAAATTCTTCTGCATTGTCAATTTCATAAAGGTAAATTGAAACGAGGCTACCTATCTTTTTCACGGCGTAATATAAGCTCTTCATCATTACTATTCAAAAGTTCTGATACTTTATACTCAAGTTGTTAAAATACTCTTTATTAAAATCTTCTCTTCTGTATGGGAAAGAGTTTTAAATGCCTCTATCATATCATCTGGTATTCTCGATGTTTCAAATTCTTTTCTAAATAATTTAATCTTAAAGTTTTCTCACTAAATCCGATTCTCATTTTCTAATCAAAATCTTCGGAAAAAGAATTCTCCACCACATCATATTTAGAATTATCTCCTCTTTGAATACACAAAGTGAAACTATCTTGTTCTAAAGAGTGGTATTAAGAATTCTAATGATTTTTCAAATTGTTGACCTTAGATTCTGTCAGTCATCTCGTAATCAGTAACGTAATAATAGTTCCACTCTGAAAATTAAAGTTAGTTTCATTCGCTGTTCTACATCGATTAATACTGCTTAAAAGTGCTGGTGGAATAAACGAGAATAACTCATTGAGATAAAAATTTGGATTCTGCGTCTGTGTCATCCCCTAATAATTTTACCAGCCTCCTCAAAACTATTCCAATTAGTTTTTCCATCTTATAGTATTTTTCAATACTATGAATATAATTCTGAATAACACCTAGTCGGTCCTAAAGCAAACCTTCCTATACCTCACCAGATTTAATCCTTCCTTTTTGGAGACATATATTCGTCTTTTTATTATCCGTTCAATTGTCATCCAATAGTCTTCTATTATCTTTCTAGTCATTCCATACCGTTGTCAATTAGATAAAGATTATTATTTTCTATGTCAAAATAAACAAAACATATACTCGCATCTGCATCATAACTATTTTTATTAATTCAATAATCGCACTTTCTACTTTGCGATACTTTCTCTTCCTAAAAAGAATTGCTCTAGATGATATTTTATGCCGTAACTTCTCCACTATCGCACTCTCCATTAAAATCTCAAAATTTTCAATATCTTTTGATGTTATTCTATATGAATTTCCATTAATACTGATTTCCTATTTTACTCACATACTCATTGTCGCTTTCTAATATTTCCTTGGCATAATCCAAATCATATTCGCTTTGATTATTCTTAATTGCTATAAACATTCCTGCATAAGGGATATGTTCTCGTGTGAGTCTATAAACTAGCGTTTGAGAGTGGTGATAATCGTTGATGCTAATAATTTGTCGCACACAATACTAGACAAAGCTTGTGAACGACCATACTCAAACCAATTAGACCTCTTATCAGCTTTTCTGCTAAAGTAATCTATCTTTATATTGATGTGAAAAGTAAGAATAAACTCCTGGAAATAATGTCTTCAATTCCTCTTCTGTAATTCTAATTAACTCTTCGTTTCTATACCTATATGGGAAAAGTATTTTTCAAACTTACCATAATGCATCGACTTAGGTGTTGCAGTTGGCATAATTAACTCTTTTCAAGCTTAGCATCTCCCAGTTTATAAAATTTATCATCCTCCTCTTCAATTTTGCTCATCTAAAACAAAAAGCTTCATTCAACAAAGTAGCAATAACATGTGAGACTTTAAAAGAAATCACCAAATCTACGATTGCCTGTTAAATTCATGAGAAAAGATCACTTCTCTTTGCATTAAATCTTTTGTAAATGATTCTTTATGTTTATCGCTCCTTATCAATGTGGCGGACTTTCTGACCACTAATTGCCATTTTCAAACACTACTATTGCAGATTTTACAGGTGCATCATTAAAAATCCTTTGTTTGGAATAATCTTTTATTTGAACAATAGCTCTTAGCATATACTCTCTCAACTTATTTCCAAAGACTGTTTTATACTACTTGGAATTAAATACGACATCTTCCATTAAAAGATAAAAGCTTTCAAACTATGTTCAATAAATGCATAACAATAATCAAATTTTCCCTTGCTTGCATGTTTCGTAATTTTCTTTTTATAAATTTTTCTTTCTTCATAAGGCAAATCACTATACGTTATATATGGAGGATTACCAACAATATAATTGAATTTTATTCCTATATTACTCCTTAAATAATCCTCGTTATAAATTCTCCATTCAACAGTTGGGATTCCGTTTTTTCACAATTCTGTTTAATTTACTAATACATCTCAAATATTGTTCTTCGTCAATTTCAAACCCATAAATATCTAAACCTTCTTTTTATTTCAGATAGTGAACAGTTATGTTGCTTTGAATCATAAATATATCTTTTAACTATCTCAGCTAAAGGAATATTCCCATCTCACAGGAATTTTTCAAGTATAGTTTTCTTAATTATATTCTCCACGATGTCCTATTGAATTTAGCTAACTCTTTAACATAGTTTTGGAGTAAACACTTGGCATTTTTATCTGGTTTTGTTTTTATTCATTATTAATAAACTCCATTGATTATAATTTATTTTCACTTAAATATTCTTTCTAACCAAGTATAACATGATTCTTTTTAAATTTATTGAAGGAATAAACAATAAAAATAAAAGTACTCAAAAGAAATGCCTACGCTTTAGAAACTATTGCCATTTTAGAAACAGGATTATTTAATAACAAAAATGTTTGGTCAAAAACAAAGGTTAAGCAACAATTAGTTGCTTAATCCTTCTATTCTTCATCAACACTATTTGAAAAAGAGCCTTTTATTTATGACCTATGTGGTCTTTTATACTTACGATTATCGATTTTCAGGTTTCCTCATTTTATAAGTAACGGAAGAATTACTTTAAGCTGATTAAAAGACTTTTACAGGTTATCTGATTCCAAAAATGTACAATCATAAAGCCCTATCAACCACATGCAAACAGATATTTGAACGAACAACAATATGTTTTCCTAATTTTTGAAATCATTAAAAGTATCCTATTACGAGAAAGGAAGTAGAAAACCAACAATTTTGGTATCTTCTCAAATAAATCAGCCATCCGCATTTTTGAAATTCCTCAAAGTCATGTGGGTGCAGAAAATAAAAATACATATTTCTTCAGAAAATCATCATTGAAAGTGAATTTCTTTCTTTAAAACGCTAATTTTATCAGCAACAATGACATTTTATTTTTCTCTCCAGATTTTAAAAATGCGATTTTTCTCCGTCCGCACAATCATATACCGTTCTTCTATAGTATAAAAATTCCAAACTCTTATCAAATACTTGTTTTTAGAATTAAAAAATACTGCTACTTCTAAAATCATAAGGACTGACAATTTTAAATAGTTTAGTAGCTACCTTAAGAAATAGTACCCAAGAGAGCCTCTGCATATATCAGAAGAACTACTCTTCCTTCCAATGGAATAATATAATTATTATAAAATTACATCTATAAAACCATAAAAAGTGCAATAAATAATTAAACAACAACAGAATAAAAAGCCAATAAAAACTATAATATGTATATTTTTAAGTTGATTATAGACTTTGTTATAAAATGAATCGATATCATCAATAGATATACTTACATTATGTATTCACTTTTATTTTCATAATTATAAAAAGAGCATTATTGGAATAATCAGAGCCAATAAAACTATAATCTTTTAACTCGAATATAAGCCATACATTAATTGCTATAAAAATAAAAGAAAGTACTATACTCAGTTTATCGTACTTGTCAAAACGTGCCTTTATTTTATCAGTAGTCTTAATCATTTATTCTCTCCAAATCATAAAAAGTTATCTGTTCAAAGCTATTATAATATGGGTGAAAGGTAATCAATGTTAGTTAGCCAAGTAAAGAAGGAACTGAGCTAGTTTGGTCTGCTTAATTCCTTCAAATCAGTTTATTTTAAAGACATCAAAATTATCTAGTTTTTCAAACAATTCATCAATAGGTTTCCATGATTCCTTGTTCATTTTGTCATCCCTCACCCTCATTTAGATACCAAAGTTTTTCGTTATAATCTCGTACAAAAGCCATTTAACCTTATGACGCTTTGCATGGTCCTTAAGAGTTTCATGTTGGCTGGAGCATATGGATCGATATTCTTATCCATTCCAGATAAAGTTTCTCCACCTTTTGTTTCGATGATATAAATATCTCCATTTTTCATTTTCACAATGAAGTCTGGATAGAAATGACTTCGTCCACCGTTCGTTCCATAGGCGAGTGATAAATACTGTGTGCCAGAATCACCATTTTTGTATACAAAATCTACATCTTCTCGCTCTTCCATATAGCGCTCGAAAAGTCTTTCAACAAGGCTAGGTCTGGCTGCTATCGATGCAGTAGTATATCCAGCATATGCGCTTGTGCGAACAATCTCGACTTCTATTTGAGGATTATGGGTATATCGTTCCTCCAATGGAAGCGTAAAATCGTTTTGTTGGATGTTTTCAAGTTCTGAGGTCATTGCTGTCTATATCAATTTTTCAAACTCTTCTGGGCACGCGCCAGTTATTTGGCGAGGATAAATGCCGTCCACTCTTGTGCATCTAATTTTATGAGGCGTTCCTCTGGTGGACGTCCACCAGCTAGGAAGAAACGTTTAAGAATCGCTTCAACCTTTGATACAGGTAGGTGAGTCACACGATCCAGTTCATGGAAGGCGTGCAGTAAATCAAGACGATTCACGATAATCCACCTCAACAGAGCGTTCAAGATGCTTGATGGTCGATGCGCGTGATCGGGAGGTATCCGTCGTCCTTGTTTGCGCGTTGTCTTGATTGTTCGGTAATACCGTTAGCCCGTGATTCTCCACTTTCTTTCTATTTTCTTCAACATCATCAGAAAGATTCCATGCTTCTTTCAATCCTTCGTAGAGGTTTTTGCGGATAGCCTTTTCGTCTTTCTCAGCGGTTTCATTGATAATGCGTTCACTAATCAATTTTTAAATCTTTAGCACTATCCTTTAATCGAAGGATAGGCGTTGAGAACAACAGCTCCGCCTTCCATAAAAGCTCAGTTAGGAAATCTTTATCAAAAAGTGTAGAGATATGCGTTATCTAGAACATCAACGTTATAGTGTCCTCGTTGTGGTTGAGGCATGGCGAATACGACCGATTGTTTGAATGGTGAAGTATTCTCCCATATTTTCACGGATTTTAATTAAGATTTTTGCTCGTGGAGCATCCCAACCTGTGGCGATTGCCTGTTTGATGATTAGATATTCGACAGGATTATCTAGTTTTTGTCACGTCTAGGTGATTTCGTTTTTATCCGCTAGCCAGATTCCTAGTTTCCCGTCTTCGTAGTGTTTTTCTTCAGATGGTTTTCAATATAATTTTTCAATTCTTGAAACTAAATCAAGCTTCTGAATCTGATTTGTCCAGCAGCTGAACGATGACTAAAGTTTACACTAGAATGCCGTGGTATTCACGAACTATTTTCTTTCCTTTTGTGCTCCGCCGCTTCAAAGAGGCAAATTCATCTATAACGTCCAATTCGATATCTAATTTCCTCTCGTTTACTGCACGGCTGATCGATCCTGATTCGATATGAGATTCTTCAGTAACTTCATTAGTATTCCGAAATCTTTCGGATTATTTGGTTTTACGCAATGGTAGCCGATACACGTACAGTTTTTGAGGCTTTAAAGCGAAGTACATCGCGAGCTTTTTGTAGTGTCGTTACGATGCGCTTCATCGATAACAAGTATAAAAATGTCGCCCTTGTTGGAAAGATTTTCTCATCTTATCCTCAAGTTATCGCGCTCGTATCAGTTAACATCGCTTTAGATTTTTCCGATTACTCGCTCAGTAGTTGATAGATGTCACCGTGTCTCTGTCAAAACCATGTAGCAGAGCATCATCAACTGATTGTGCCTTGATGCTAGAAAACCCCTTTTGCCTTGTCTTGGCTCTGTTCACTCCTAATTCTCCTGCTCCGAGTAAACCAGACAAAAAGCGACATTATCATGCGTTGTTGAAATGTAGTCATTTATCCATGAGGTAGACAGATTGTTTTGCCTGAACCCGTCGGGGCTTTAATATAACTCGTTCACTCCATATTCAGGAGCAGTAAAACTCAAGTTTATCAACCACGTTTTTGAAAATCTTTTAATTCTATCATGACCAAAGTTCCTTTTCAAAGTAATAATCAGGAATTACCTGTCTTGAGATATTCAACTTCGACAGTACTGCCTCTTCCTTGCTATCTAGAAAAACCTCCAGAATGAATAAAAAGAGTAGAGTCTTTTTCTGGTTTTCCTTCTTTAATTAAATCAGCTAAATGCTCTTCCGTAAGAATAATTTGAACAGCTGGATTTGAAATATCAATTCAAATTCCAATTCTACAAGCGGAGTTATATAATTTAAAAGTTTCATTTTCTAGTTGAACATCTGAAAGTCTTCTCTAACTACAAAATCTGTTTAAAAGTATTTGAGAGTATGCGGTAGCTCTTTCTGAATATTAGTTAATCGCTTATATGTAACCTCTTCACAAATATTATTTTCATTATTCGTACCTTAGAATGTATCTGCGATTACCTCCATCTTCTTGATTAAGTTGTTCTACTGCATGGCCGGTTGTTCCTGAACCTGCAAAGAAATCAAGAACTTGGGAATTCTTATTATCTGTTCTATCAAGTAGCCAAGAAATTGGTTGTATCTTTAGGATAAGAGAAAGGGGCGTCTGGTATAATATTCTTTAATTGCTTTGCTCCTTGCGTACTTGAGAAAGAATCAATCACGCCCATAGGTCTCTGACTACATAAAATGATATTCCCATCGTATCTGCTTTTCAGATATTGTTTTGTATAAACAACCCACTCATCTTACACATTTTGCTTAATCTCTACAAATCCATTTTTGAGTCCCCACTCAAATTTCTTCCGTGACCATCTCCAACATGCTTTTTTCCCATTATTATTATCTGATGGCATTATAAAACTACCGTCAGGAGCTTCGATAGGATAATCTAACGATTCAGAATACTGAATTGATCCCATTCTAATTTCTGTAAATAATACTTACCTCTGAGTTACTTCGTATCTCGTCTGACAATTTATATCTATCCTCATTAGAGATAGGAACTCCTTTGATTTCGACCGCATCAATATTTTTGAATACACTAGGTATATATTCATGCTTTAATCTAAACAACTTACTATCCGAACTTTCACCTCCTTCTCTATTACTCCAAATTAAATTAGCTACAAATTAGTCTCTCCAAAAATAGAATCACACAAAAGTTTTAATTGAGATTTGCTCATTATTATCAATAGAAATATAAAATTAATCCTGAATCATTTAACAACACCCTCGCATACTCAAGACGCTTGCTCATAAAAAGAAAAGCCACTTTGAGTGTGAATACCCATCATTTTTATCAATTATTTTATCATTATAAATAAAATCTTTATTTCCGGTATTGTATGGGGGATCGATATAAATAACGTCTATTTTTCACTGAGTTTTTCAAGTAGCCTCAAGCTATGAAGATTATCGCCTTCTAACAGAGAAAAATTGTAATTATGAGAATCCGGATACCTGCTATCTTTTCTCTACATCTTCCACAAAAACAGGTATTTTTGTTTTTCATTTCTTCCTCGACAATTTCACATGTTCTTCCCAAAACAAGACCGTACTTTTTAGTTTTGTAATAGAGCGGATAAGTTCTTTAATTGTGACATCTTCAGTGCGATGCTCCTCAAGAGCCTGTTCCAGAGTTGTTTGACATATTGGATTGCACCATCTTTTTCGTTTATTCGTGATCGTTCTATGAAATCTTTTTGACATTAGAAACTCCTCCATTTTAAATTTGAGTCTTTTTAATATTCTTTCTTCTTATTAAATATGCTTTTTAAGTATGCCATGAAAGCATTTTCTGAAAAAGAGGTAAACTGAGTAAAGGAGACTGTTTCTCATTTTCACCAAATCAGGAATATTTCCATCTTCCTTTACTCTCAACTCTTGTATAAAATGTGATTAATTCCGATTACCTATGAAAACAAAAGAGCCTACTGACATTTCATCAGTAGGCTCTAATTTTATCCAATAATTCATTGACTCTTTGCTGCACTGCATCGTAGTCATACCCAGCAGCTTCAGGTCGCTCTTTTGCGTTCTTCTCCATTGCCCCCAATCACCCTGAATCACTTCACAGGCAAGAGTATCCGTCGTTTTTGTATCGTTTTTGCGATCGCTTTGTAAAGCAAGATTTACTTTCTCTTGAATTCTTTCTGCATCATACCCGGCATCTGTCAGTTGTTGTTGCCGTTCTTGACCAACTCCCATTCTCCTCGCATAACTTGTCCGAACAACTTCATTATCATCGTGAAAACTTCATCAATGTTCCCCATGTTTTCATTCGGAATTCTTCCTCTGGAAAGTACGCATGTAAAATCTCAGCCAGATTATTTCCGAGTGAAGCAAAATATTGCATTCTTTCAATGAAGTATGCTCGCACACTCTCCGTAGTACCTCCATGTAACTCCATGCTTCGGTGAGGACAACTAGTAGGCACAAATTCATGATGAAGTCCGAACCGTATCTCGAGGAGATAGGCATCCCTGCTTCTATGAGTCTGCTGCTGCTTTCAACAGTGTTATATCCTCATTTTGTAAAGAACTCTTCATCACTAGCGGATAGACTCTCACACACCTCGTATCCAACTGAACGACAGTTACTCCACCAATCTCCAGTATGGTAACCAATATTTTCAATTGGAACAACCTGAACAATCGTGTCTCGATTACAATAGAAATGTGCTATTCCTAAGGCTTTATTACGATTTTTTAGGAAAGGAATATACCGTTGCGGTTTCATTCTTCCCGCATCATTATGGATCACCACAAAATCAAAACTTTCTAGAAATCCACTGTCCTTCATCACAAAATCTCTCAAAATTCTAATCACCTTAATTCTCCTCCTTCTGATGTAATTGCTTCAATACGCTTTGGAACTTTTGCGGTACTGGCAGGCCTAGATACGATGCATTTTCTAGTATGGATATCCCCTCATTTGAGATATAGAAGAAAATGACCGTTGCTCTTAACACTCCTGCTTTCCCTAGAATATACACGTCAACAATATTCGCTGTTCCAACAAGCACAAAAATCAGCACCTTTCGAGCAATCCTATACCCAACAGAGCTGAAAGTCGCTTTTGATCGATTGCGTTTAGCACTCCTGTTACATAGTCGAGAATCACAAGGACTAGCAATGCATATAAAAAGCCATCTTTCCCTCCAGAAAACCTCCCACGATGGCTCAAGGGCAAAAATCGGATTGTAAATAATAGAATGATGTTTTCATAAATTCCCCTCCCTTACATCATTTTCGAGAAGGTTAGGAGAACCATCTCTAGTAGATGATTCTCCATCCTCGCTAAGTCAGTCCTTAAAACTTTCTAGCTACCTTCCCTAACCTTAATTTATTTTTCTTTTTGTCGTTAAAGATTTCATTTTTTTAATTCGAGTCATATAGCTACTTTTCCCCGTTCGTATACAATTGAATTCCTTGTTTTTTCGAATAGGTTGGCATCCGCAATTTTTCATTGCTGCACAGTAGTCGTAGCATCTAGATTATCTTCGGATGTGCGATAACAAGACGTCTTGTTTTCCCATCACTTCCTGTAAAAGCCCTAAATATAGTTCTTTAACTGTAGTTGTTTCATTTAGCCATGATATTTTCCTCCTTGTTCTATTAGTTGCGATACGTGTCGTGTACGAACGACTGTGTCACAGTAGGTCATTGCTTCTTTGGCAAAGGTATCGATTGCATCAGAGACTGTCATAACAGCGTCATGGGTTGCCCCTTGCTTCAAGTTTTGAAGACTCTTGAATTTCTTCACTTTTCCTTTTTCTGCATCTTGGTAGAGATAGTTCCAACGTTGCTTTATTAAATACTTCTGACATGGTTATGTCCTCCTTATTTGGTTTTATTTTTGTTTTGTAGTGTCATGACTTCTACATCTATATAAACCAATTAGGATTCCATTTTTGCTATGCTTGTCTAAAAATTTTTTCATTTTCTTTCAATTGATAGAATATCCTGTTGAACTGACGAACGAGTTCGCCCTATTCTTCTAGCATATTTTGCGACAGGGTTCATCACTTTGCATCAAATATTGCAATGTTTTCATTTGGAGTTTCGTTAGTCTTTGGAAAAATTCCTATAGTCGAATTCCACCTCAACGCAGTGAGGGTCATTTTCCGATTCTTGCATCCAATCCTGATTAAACTCTACCGTTTGGATGTTCTTCTTAGTGATTCGGTTGAAATTTCCAATATAATTTCCTTTGAAGATAGCTGTTAAACTGTTTCGCTGCTTCCAAAGACTCAAGTGGTTTAGTTTACTCTCTTGATAAGCTTCTAGTAACAACAACCGTCCTTCTTGTAGAAAAATCGTCATACTCAGCGTTATTCCTTTGCATATTGATGCTTTTTCATTACATGATAAATAACCTCTTTGAATTGCTCGAAAAGTTGGTTAGTGATTTCTTCAGTTTCTGTCCGTGCTTTCATAGTTTTTCTCTAAAATAGAATTCGAAACTAGCTAATCTCTATATTGAACTACGGGAAGATGTTAAAGAGGTTTAGAAATTATCCTTTAAAAATATAATTTTTAAACTATTAGTAGTATTTATTCTTGATATTAATTAGTATGCAGAATAACACTTGAGTTTTTCTTCATCCAGATTTTTATGTATAAGTTCAAAAAGAGGGCCAAAAATAATATTTAGAATTTCTTAATAATATGCCAGCTAAAAACGTTACGAAAAACCATACCATTTTAAGCCTACATAGTAAAAGAGATACTCCTATTAAAGGTATTCTCATAGTAATAGAAATCAATTATTTTACAACTAGGCCTTTTTGAATAGCAATATTTTTATCATGTTTTGAATTAGACAAAAATCACCCTCAAAGTAATTTAATTTAATTTAATTCATTATTAGTATAATTTTTCAGCTCCATCTCATTTCATACTTTTTCAATAACTTCTTTTATATTTTTGTGGTTTTTATCCGAAATATATTCAATTATATTATCTAAATTATTAGTATTAGTATAATTATTTTTCAATCCATTCTTCAAAATATCCATTAGATAACCAGTTAATCTAGCATCAATCAATATATCAATATATATATTAGGTGTAACTCTAATTTATCTAGTATTATTATAAAACTATTATAATTATTATTTTGTCGAACTAGAAATAGTGATATTCTTAATAGGAGTAACGAGATCCTTTTTCAACACACCATTTAAACAATTTATAATTTTAAAAATATTTGGATTTCCATAGTCCTCTGAGTTAAAGCAGCTTAAGTATTTTATCTGGCGAGTCAATGTCTAAGAACAAGTCTGAATTACTAGCCCTCTAAAAGACCTTTCATAAATCTTAAATCATTAATCTTTAGTGAACTCTCCTTCGATTTAGTAAAAATTAGTTAAATAATACCAATAAGATTCGTCTAATAGACCAGAGACTAATAGGTATCTAATCAATGGAAAAATAATGATCGTAGTTGTTTCGAAATTGGAATTATTAAATAAATTATCTCTTTGATCCTCGCGAGGTTCTTTTTATTATATCTTTCCATTTATATTTATTTACATTTCCAAATATTATTTCTTTTTCTTCATCTTCCATTTTTCTTAAATTGAGTCTTTATAACATCTACTAATTCATTAATCTTATCAATGTTTCCCTTATCTATCAAAAATAAATTTTTGACAAATTCTTCATAGTTATAATTTTTATTTGACCTTTATACTTAATTTTTATAAATCTTATTATTTTTAGACCAATCCATCAAAATTTATCCCTACTAAATTGTTTTTCCTTTGTTATCATCAATT
>BNJS01001388.1_pt1 | contig 37339 bp, 56 predicted proteins | sample 8540461 | NCBI WGS metagenome assembly BNJS01 (sample SAMD00202454, study PRJDB9452) | human saliva metagenome | isolation source: human saliva | place: Japan
GCGCACCGGGAACGGTTTCGCAAATTACGAATTCTTCTAATTTAATAATTCAAGCAGCAAAAAGTTCTGGAACGGCTGTTATTTTTGGTTGGCCATATTACAAAAAGAAGGTTCAATCGCTGGGCCAAAAAAACACTTGAACATCTAGTTGATGTAGTTTTAAATTTTCGAAGGAGACCGATATGGTGGCTTTAAAGTTGTACGGGCGGTAAAAAAATCGCTATGGTTCAACTAGTGAGGCAGGCGATTTTTGAAATGGTTGATAATGGTTTGAAAAATTGTCGAAAAATCCTTCAGCGGCACTTTTTAGCTGAGCGCCAAAATACGGACGGTTCGATAATTATGGCAACTCTAGAGGGAACTCGCCCGATTTTGGTTGAGATTCAGGCTTTAGTAACAACCTCAAATTTTGGGTATCCAAAGCGAGCAGCGAGCGGATTTGATATAAATCGCCTTAATTTATTGATCGCAGTTCTTCAGAGACGAACTAAACTTGATCTAAGTGATAAAGATATTCATATAAATGTGGTTGGTGGGTTAAAACTTGACGACCGAGCAGCCGACTTGGCTGTTGCCATGGCGATCGCTTCGGCAGCTGCAAAGCGAAAAACTCTGATAATGTAGTAGTTTTTGGTGAAGTTGGCTTGGGTGGTGAAATTCGAACAGTGATTCAAGCTGAAAGAAGAATCTCTGAAGCAAAGAAACTTGGATTTAACAATGTTCTTGCTCCAAAAAATTCTTCGAAAGATAGTATTAGTGACATCTGTTCGTGATTTGCGAGAAGCTTTAATTAAATATTTACAATAAAGGAAAGTATGGAAACAATTTTACTATTTTTAATTTTTATCTATCGTTTGTGGACTTTGGTTCGATCTAAAAAAATGATAAAACCATTAATCTCAAAAGCAAAAAAACAAGTATTAGTTGACACATCAATTTTAATTGATGGCCGATTTTTAGCAGTAGCGAGAACTGGATTTATTAATTTTAATATTCTGATTCCGCGGAGTGTAGTCAGTGAGCTTCAAATTTTGGCGGATGGTGGTGATGATGAAAAAAACGAGTTCGTGCAAGATATGGCTTGGATATTATTTCGGCTCTTCAAAATGAAGAAAAAAATAACTGTAAGCATTTTTGGTGGATGGAAATTCTGCAGAAGAAGGGGTAGATAATCGTTTGATTTCGCTAGCCAAAAAAATGAATGCTGATATCTTAACGGCAGACTACAACTTGAATAAAGTTGCAAAAAGTTGAGGAATTGAAGTTTTTAAATATTAATGAGTTGGTTCAGTCAGTTCGTGCAGACTATTTACCAGGCGAAAAAAATTATGCTTGAAATTACTCAAAAAGGTAATGAGAAAAAAACAAGGAATTGGGCATTTACCAGATGGTACGATGGTTGTAGTTGAGAACGGCGAAGGATTGATTGGCACGATTAGTGAAGTTGAATTTATTCGTTCGCTTCAAACTGCCGCAGGAAAGATGATGTTTGCACGACCTGCTAGTGTTAAGGTTTTCGAAAGTTGAGATTCAAAAAGTAAAGGGCGAGCGCCAGTTTTAAAAATGTAACAGGCGGAAAAAAATCGAAAAGAATCTTCTAAAAAAATCAAAAAAATATTAAGCAGAATTCGAAAGCTAAAACTAAAACTCAAACTCGCCATCGAACTCGAAAAACGGTGGAAGATAGTTTAGTCAAGCTTGCTAATCGTGATTAGCGGTTGAACTTTTAAAGTTTTTGCTAAAATTAAAGAATAAAAAGAAAGGAAAAATATGGCAGATTTTTAATAAAAATTTTTAACTCCTGGTGATTATAAAAAAATGGAATTATTAATGTTGTGGTGGAAATTCCAACTGGCTCAACTCATAAAATTGAATGGAACCGTGATTTGGCTGTAATGCAACTTGACCGCGTGGAGCCAAAAAGCTTTTTGCTAAAGCCAACTAATTATGGTTTTATTCCGCAAACTTTGGATGAAGATGGCGATGAGCTTGATGTTTTACTTATTACAAATGATCCACTTACAACTGGAATTTTTCCTAGAAGCACGAATCTTAGGGTGTAATGAAGTTCGTTGATGATGGAGAAGTTGACGACAAAAATTATTGCCGTTCCTGCTGACGACCGTGATACTGGAAACGCTTATAAAACTTTGGCTGATTTACCAGAGCAACTTATTAAACAGATTGAATTTCACTTTAATCACTACAAAGATTTGAAAAAGCTGGCACAACAAAAAGTCGAGAAATTTGGCGACATAGAAGAAGCAAAAAGAAGTTATTTCAGAATCGATTGTTCGCTGGAATGAAAAAAATAGTTATAAATAAATTGGAAACTGAGTGAAAATACTCAGTTTTTAGTTAGTGAAAATTCTGCTAAAAATGGAAAAAGCTTTATTTTTTTATCAAAAAAAGTGTATAATTAATATATGGAAAAAGGCAGAACTCTTGAGAATTGCAAAACCGTTTTTATTCGGCGGAAGATATAAAAAGACTAGAAAAAAAGCTATTGAATTTGCTACCGAAAAACATAAAGGCCAAAATGCGAAAATCTGGTGAAGAATATATAACGCACCCATTAAAAGTGGCTAGCTTTTTTTAGTTGAATGGGGTATGGATATTGATACGGTTGTTGCTGGTGTTTTTGCATGATGTTGTTGAAGATACTGAAACTCCCCTTGATGAAATTGCTGAAAATTTTGATGATGATATTGCGTTTTTGGTTGATGGTGTGACTAAGGTTGGTAAAGCGCGTGCTGGAATGGGGGATCTTGAAACCTATCTACCTCAAACTAAAGACAACCTTTCGAAATTATTGATTGCTGTTGGGCAAGATGTGCGAGTGGTTATTATTAAGTTGGCTGATAGATTGCATAATGTTCAAACTTTGCAATATATGTCGCCTGAAAAACAGAAAAAAATCGCTCGTGAAACTTTGGATGTTTTTGCGAGAATTGCTGATCGTTTAGGAATGGGGCGAGTTCGAATGCAAATGGAAGAGCAAGCTTTTTTGTATTTAAACCCGAAAGAATATAAACGGCTTGAAAATGAAATTCGAAAGCGCCTTGGCAAAAGCACACGAAAACTAGGAAAAGTTCGAGAAGAGGTTGAGCAGGAATTGAAAAGGGCTGGTTTAGATTTTGAAATTTCTGGCCGCGTAAAAAGTGTTTATTCGCTTCATAAAAAAATTAAAAAAAGACAAAAAGGTGATATTGACCGAGTTTATGATTTGATGGCTCTGCGGATTATTGTTAATTCGAAAGATGATTGCTATCGTGTTCTGGGGATTTTGCACTCAATTTATAAACCAATGATTGAGCGAATTAAGGACTATATTTCAATGCCAAAGCCAAATGGCTATCAGTCACTTCACACGACAGTAATTACTCCTTCAAAAACTGATTGCAGAGTTTCAGATTCGAACTCGCGATATGCATGAATTTGCCGAGCGTGGTTTGGCGGCAAGTTTCCATTATCATGAGCAGAAATCGAGCAAAGACTACATTTCTGGAGCTACTTCGAAAAAGCGGAGTGAAGTTAAGGGCAATGGCGGGCTTTCAGATGAATTGCAATGGATTGTTCAACTTCAAGATGTGGCGCAACGCTTAAGAGATGGTGAGGAGATTGACCCAGAGCAGCTTCAGATTGATATTTTTGGTGATAGAATTTTTTTGTTTATTCACCAAAAGGTGATATTTATAATCTACCAGAAGGCGCATTACCGCTTGATTTTGCCTATATGGTACATAGCGATATTGGTAAACATGCTTATGCTTTTCGGGTTAATGAGAAAATTCACGCTTTTGATAAGCCGCTTGAAAAAAAGGTGATGTTGTTGAGGGTTTTGACACGAAAAAAATTCTGAGCCAAAAATTGATTGGCTGGAATTAGTAAAAACTTCGCACGCAAGGATTAAGCTCCGTTCACAACTTCGCCAAAGGGGTGATTTAGAACCGATTAAAAATGCAGAGGCAATTAAAGCGAGAAAAATCCAACGAGAAATAGAAAAAAATAAAAAAAGACATTCAGGGCGAATGTCTTTTTTGCTAAAAGATTTTTACTTATTTTTTCTTCAAGTTTTTATTATTTTTATCTCTATTACTATGTACTTCAACCATTGTATTCCAATAATTTTTCTTCAGAGCCTTTGTAGTGCCAAATAAATAATCCAGTTAACATAGTTAACCATATAAAAAGCTAGCATTATTGATGAAATAATTACAATATCTTTTTTTACTTTGTGGCTTTTTTTCATATATTCTCCTTTATATTAAAAAAATGAGTAATTTTTAAGTCTTACTCAGGACTATCGTAGCTTCTAAAAATATTTTTGATTTTTTTATTCGAAAAATTCTTTTTGAAATTTACTATTTGCTGATTTTTTTATATCGACACAACAATACTAGCATAAGCTTAATTAAAAGTCAACGATTTTTAAATCTGGATTTTTTGAAAGCGTTTATGTTAAAAATAGTTGTAGGAAATTTAATAAAAAAAGGAGACGAAATGTCTAAAAAAATTGCAATTAATGGATTTGGGCGAATTGGTCGCAATGCTTTTTAAATTAGCTTTCGAAAGAGATGATATTGAAGTTGTTGCTATCAACGATTTAACAGATACAAAAACTCTAGCTCACCTCCTAAAACATGACTCAACTTATGGAACTTATCATCATGACGTTTCTTATGATGATAATTCGATTTTTGTTGCTGGAAAACAAATTCGTGTTTTAGCGGAAAAAGACCCAGCACTTTTGCCTTGGGAAGAATTTGGTGTTGATGTTGTTATTGAAGCGACTGGATTATTTGTTCAACCAGAAAAAGCTCGAGCGCATATTAATGCCGGCGCTAAAAAAGTTGTAATCTCGGCTCCTGCAAAAGGTGAAGGTGCAAAATTTATTGTGCTTGGTGTAAATGAGCATGAGCTCACTCGTGAAGATGATATTATTTCGAATGCAAGCTGCACAACAAACTGCATTGCTCCTGTTATGGCAATTCTTGAACGAGAATTTGGAATTGAAAAAAATCTTTGATGACAACAGTTCATTCTTATACTGCAAGCCAGCGAATTCTAGATGCTCCTGCAAAAGATTTGCGAGAAGCCCGTTCTGCGGCTGAGAATATTGTTCCAACAACAACCGGTGCGGCAATTGCAACCACAAAAGTTATTCCTTCTTTAGTTGGTAAATTTGACGGTCTTTCTGTGCGTGTTCCTACTGCGGTAGTTTCGCTAAGCGATATTACTGCTGTTCTGAAAAAGAAATACCACGAAAAGAAGAAATTAATGAAGTATTTAAGCGTGCTGCGGCTGATCCTTTTTTTATCAAGGTATTTTAACTGTAACTGAAGAGCCGCTTGTATCTACGGATTTTAAAGGAAATTCCCACAGCTCTATTGTCGACCTTGAATTGACTAATGTTGTTGGTGGAAATTTGGTTAAAATTGTTGCTTGGTATGATAACGAATGGGGATATTCTAACAGATTAGTAGAAATTGTTGCAGATGTTGCAGCTAATATTTAAGGAGTGAAATGAAGATTTTTCTTGGCGCAGATCACAGGGGTTTTTACTTAAAAGAGAAAGTTTTTTTAAATACTTAAAAAGAGGCGGATACGATGTCGAAGATATCGGTGGTTTTGAGTATGACCCAAATGATGATTTTCCTGAATTCGCTCGCGTGGCGGTTTCGAAAAATACGAGCTAATGAAAAAAATATGACTCAAGAGCAATTTTTGATTTGTGGCGGCGCTCAAGGGATGGGAATGGCTGCAAATCGTTTTTAAAGGTATTCGTGCATCTGTTGTTTGGGAACCAGAAGAAGCTAAATGGACCCGTAATGATAATGACAGTAATATAATTTGTTTACCAGCCCGCGTTTTTTTGATAAAGATGAAGCTGAAGCTAAGTGGAAAGAAACGGTTGATGTTTGGTTGAAAAACTCCATTTGCAGCTGCTCCAAGATTTGTAAGAAGAAATAAACAGATTGATGAGGTATAGATGTCAATAATAGTACCAGCAATTTTAGCAACTAATCCAGATGAATATAAATCTCAAGTTGAGGCAATTTTTCCTTTTTGCAGAAAGAGTTCATATTGATGTAACGGATGGTAATTTTGCTCCTAATTTAACATTACCTGAAACGCAAATTTGGTGGCCTCAAGAATGGAAGGTCGATATTCATATGATGGTTTCTCGCCCAAGCGAACATATTGATACAATTATTCAGCTTAATCCAAATATGGTAATTTTTCATGCTGAAGTTGAGGAAGATTTGGTGCCAATTTTCGAAAGGCTTAAAAACGAAACGATGATTAAACCTGGTTTAGCTTTGCTTCGTTCAACTGTTCCAGAAACTGTCGCGCCCGCAATTCAGGCGGCTGAGCATATCTTGATTTTTAGCGGAAATTTGGGCGAAATGGGTGGACGTGCAAGTATGATGCAACTCGAGAAGATTCGCTTAATCAAAGAGATTAACAGCAATGTCGAGATTGGCTGGGACGGCGGAGCTAATCTTTCGAATATTTTTAATTTAACACAATCTGGTGCTGATGTTGTAAATGTTGGTTCGGCAATTATGAATTCACAAAATCCTGAACAAAGTTATAAGCAGATGGAAGCCGAGATTAACCGAAAAGGGGCAATTTAAAAGTGAATTTGCCAAAAATTCTTTCAATTGGAGCGGCTACTCAGGATGTTTTTTTGAGTAATTCGCCTGAATTTCGTTTGATTTCAACGGCAGAAAACCAAGATGTAGTTGAATTCCAGCTCGGTTCAAAAATTGATATTCAAAATATTGATATTTCGAGTGGTGGTGGCGCTACTAATGCTGCAACAACTTTTTGCGAGACAAGGTTTGATTTCAAGTTTTTATGGGTGTGGTTGGAGAGGATTCTTCGGGCGAACAAATTTTAAAAATGCTTGATGAAGAATCTATTGATACTTCGCGTGTTGAATTTTCGAAAAGATTTAATACAGACTATTCAACTATTATTTTTAGCACCAAATGGTGAACGAACAATTTTAACTTATCGTGGTGCCCTCAGAACATATCTACGCTGAAAATTTTTGAATTAAAAATATGGTGAATTCGATTGGGTTTATGTTTCGAACTTATCTGGTAGATTTGATGTACTCCTAAAAATTTTTAAAGAAGCTATAAAAAAGGGTGCAAAAATAGCATGGAATCCTGGCAATAAAGAACTTCAAGAGCCTGAAAAAGTTCGAACTCTACTTCAAGATGTTGAAATTTTAATTGTAAATAAAGAGGAAGCAAGTTTAATTTTTGAGGGAGTTTCTGCTGAAGAGCTGGTTCGAAATGCTTGTAATTTTGTGGAAGTTGCAATTTTAACAGATGGAGCGAATGGCGTTTGGGCAGCTTCTGACGGCAAAATTATTCGTGCTGGAATGTATGAAGACGTACCGTCAATAGATAGGACTGGTGCTGGTGATGCGTTTGGTTCAGGCTTTGTGAGTCAGTGGGCTCAGGGCGCTGATATTAAAGAAAGTATTTTGTTCGCTAGTGCAAATTCAACATCAGTAATTCAATATATGGGCGCAAAAAAAGGGATTTTGTATAAAAATACCAAGCTTCATTCAATGTCAATGCAGGAGATTCGGCTATGAGAAGCTATAAACTCTCGGAATTACTCGGATTGAGCGGTGCTTATGCAAGAAAATTTGATTTTAGTGTTTCGAAAATAGAAGCTAGAAAACCAGAATTAAAGAGTGTTTCGGCTCAAATTATGGCGGAGTTATATCGAAAATCACATAATATTGAGAAAAGGCTGGGGTTTTCTGGTGATAGTATTTTGATGATTGAAGCTTTTTCGGCTTTAGCTAATCATCTGAATAATGAAGAATTTTGGGCTGAATTTGGCAATGCAATATTTTTCACAGAAGATGGTTTGGTCTCAGCAAACAAAAAAAGATGTTGAAAAAAATAAAAAGAATAATGAATTTAGCCGAACATTCAAAAACTTTTTCGAAAAAGAATTAAAACAGCAAATTCTTGAAAAAAATATCAGCAGGAATTTTTCAAATTATTCAATCAAGCAAATAGAAGAAAAAAATTATTTTTAAAAAGGAGAAAAATGAGATATCAAATTTGTGTTTCGGGAGCGGCAACGGGTGATAGCGTATTAGCTTCACGAGATTTAGCTTTTAGGCTCGGGCAAGAGATTGTTCGGCAAGGGAAAATCCTAACAACTGGTGCGACAGTTGGTTTGCCTCATCACGCAGCTTTGGGTGCAGTGAGCGTTAAGGGACGAACGGGCTTGAGTATTGGTTTTTCGCCGGCTTCAAGTTTTCGGCAGCATGTAAATACTTATAAATTACCGTTTAAGCCTTTTTGATTATATTAATTTTACGGGGATGAGTTATGTTGGGCGTGATACACACTTAGTACTTTCGAGTGATGCGGTGATTACGGTTGGTGGTCGAATGGGTTCGCTTCATGAACTTGCGACTGCTTTTAGAATCTCGCAAAGGTTTGTGGTGTTTTGCTTGGAAGCACTGCTTTAGCGGATTATGTTCCAACACTTTTGCAAAAATGTTGAAGCGCCAGGAACGAAAGATATCATTTATGATAATAACCCAGAACGGCTCGTTCGAAAAAGTGATTGCAAGGCTTGATGAAAAAAATGCAGATTTTCATTGCACCACAAGATGATGAACATCTTTCAGAAAAACGTGCTGGAAATGGATAAAATATTTTTAAAAACCGCTCAATTTGGGCGGTTTTTGATTTTTCAGGTAAAGTGATTGACTTGCATAAATGAAAACAATATAATTGAGATATAAATACATAATAATGAAAGTGAAAGCGGTTATAAATGAGTAAAAATAAATTTAAATTTAATAGATAGGCCAGCTTTATTTGAGATGGCTAAATATATTAGAGTCGTTAAAGATGGCAGAGCTAATGAACCAAGGATTAATGGTCCAATGTATTTTTCTTATTAGTTTTATAATTCGTTTAATTGATAGACTTTTTTTCTTCCTATAGGCTTTGCTAAATAGCAGTGGCTCTGTTGTAATAATTAGTCTTTTTGATTTTTTATCTGTTTTTTTAGGTTTATCCTTATATCTTGATTTTCGTAGGATGAACGATATAGGTGTTGATAAAGAGTTAAGAAATGTATTAATTATTATAAATGGCTTTTGTTATGTTGTTTTTCATCTTTATTTTTCGGTTTTTACGACCCAAAAACAATCTACACTCCTGAAGTTGCTATTTTTTTATAATTTTTCTTATATATGGATTGTCTATGGGGATATTTCTTAATTTTACTTCAACAGACAGCTCTTATGTAAAAAAAGAATTTGTAAAGGTTTTTATGACGACTCACAAATTTCTGAAGCATATAAATATGTAATGAGTGAAAGGGATAATATTTTTGAATTTTAAAGACTCTAAAGATGAAAGTGATTCTTATAGTAGTGAACTTCGAAAAAGTTAAAAAAACTTTACGATGAAGGGATTTTAACCGAAGAAGAATTCAAAAAGCTAAAAAGAAAAATTTTAGATATATAAAGTAGCTTAGCCGCTCAAAAATGGGCGGTTTTGCTTTTTAACAAAATATGTTATAAAATAGAAATAATGAAATATCGCGAGTTTAAGTTAAAATCAAAATATCAACCAACTGGTGATCAGCCGACTGCGATTACTCAGCTTGTTGACGGGCTTAAAAAAAGGCAAGCGTGAACAAACTTTGCTGAGCGTGACTGGCTCGGGTAAAAACTTTCACGATGGCAAATATTATTCAAGCCACTCAAAAACCAACTTTAATTCTGGCGCATAACAAAACTCTTGCGGCGCAACTTTACAGTGAATTTAAAAAGTTTTTTCCTGAAAACGAGGTTCATTATTTTGTGAGCTATTTTGACTATTATCAGCCAGAGGCTTATATTGCAAGTACAGACACATATATCGAGAAAGATTCGCGAATTAATGAAGAAATCGAAAAACTTCGCCACGCTGCAACCGAGGCACTTTTAACTCGAAGTGATACGATTATTGTTTCAAGTGTTAGCTGTATTTATGGTATCGGTTCGCCGGCGAGTTATATGCAAATGGCGCTTCATATTAAGCCTGGAATGCGATATAATCGCGAGAAGTTTTTGCGACACCTGAAAGATATTCAATATGAGCGAAATGATGTGGATTTTGCACGTGGAACTTTTCGAGTTCGTGGTGACACGGTTGATATTTTTACGGCTGGTTCAGACTTGGCAGTGCGAGTGGAATTTTTTGGTGATGAAATCGATAGATTAATATTAATGAATCCACTCACGGGTGAAATTCTTGAAAAGCCACAGTTTTTTGATATTTTCCCAAATTCACACTATGCAACGCCGAAAGAAATTATCGAGCGCGCAATTCCACAGATTGAAAAAGAATTTTACGCACGACACGAATATTTCGAAAAAAATAAAAAATATCTTGAGGCGCAACGATTAGCTCAGCGTACAAAATATGACCTCGAAATGCTTCGAGAAACTGGATTTGTAAAAAGGTATTGAAAAACTATACGCGCTATCTGACTGAGCGTTCGGCTGGCGAGCAACCCTGCAACTTTGCTGGATTATTTTCCGGATGATTTTTTTACTTTTTAGTTGATGAATCACATATGACTTTACCACAAGTTCGTGGAATGTTTAATGGTGACCGAGCGCGAAAAACTGTTTTGGTAGATAATGGTTTTCGGTTGCCATCTGCTCTTGATAATCGCCCGCTAACTTTCGAAGAATTTTATAAATATATTAATCAGGCGATTTATGTTTCGGCGACTCCTGGTGAATTTGAGCTTGAACATTCACCAAAACCAGCTCAGCAGGTTATTCGACCAACAGGACTATTGGATCCTGAAATTGAAGTTCGAAAAATTGACGGCCAAGTTGATGATTTGATGGAAGAGATTCGAAAAAGAATTTCGAAAAAACAGCGTGTTTTAGTGACGACTTTAACTAAGCGAATGGCGGAAGATTTGAGCGGATTTTTAGAGGAAAATGGCGTAAAAACGGCATATATTCACAGTGAAATTGACACCTTGGAACGTGGTGATATTTTGCGTGATTTACGCGAAGGAACTTATGATGTTCTTGTTGGAATTAACCTTTTACGTGAGGGTTTGGACTTGCCAGAGGTTAGTCTGGTTGCGATTTTAGATGCGGATAAAGAAGGTTTCTTGCGTTCAGAAAGTGCATTAATTCAAACGATTGGGCGAGCAGCCAGGCACGAAGAAGGAAAAGTAATTATGTATGCCGATAAAATAACTCGTTCAATGAAATTTGCTATTGACGAAACGAATCGGCGACGAGAAATTCAAAAAGAATATAACTTAAAAATAATATTACACCGAAAAGTGTTGCTAGTGAAATTAGTGAAGGTTTGCGCGCAATTATTCCGCAAAAAAAGACAAAAACCAAAATTAGATTTAAGGAAAAATTCCGCGTGAAGAGTGGGATAACTTGATTCAAGATTTAACAAATCAGATGAATCTTGCGAGTGCAAATTTGCTTTTTCGAAGAAGCTGCAGATTTGCGAGATCAGATTGCGGATATTAGAAAAAAGATGGCGAAATAGAAAAACTATTGACAAACTTTTTATGTTGATATAATTATAGCATTAGCTTGTCCAGAGAGTACTTTTTATATAATATGGGGTGAAAAAAATGGTTAAAAATAAATTCAAAAATTATAACTATTGCATTATTTGTAGCTTGTATGATTAGTTTTAGTTCTGCGGCTAAAGATGATACGAGATGGGTTATATTATATATAAATAAAATAGAATAGTTTTTGGGACGAGCTATTTTTAATTGAAAGGATATTTATGAAATTTATTAATCAAAAAAAGACAAGAAAGTTTTTTTAGAATAATTGCAGTTTCGTTACTCATCTTATGGAATTTAATTCTTTCGACTGGAGTAATTTTTTTCTTTACCAAAAGAATTAATAACGATATTAAGACTTCGGGTGAAATTAATTTAAATCAAATGAATTATATAAACGAGATAAATCAACGAATCGAAAAACTTGAGAAAAAAAATAAACTTAGAGACTTCCAATTTTTTGGGAAGTTTTTACTTTAAAAATCTTTTTGAAAAGTGGTATACTTAAGTGTATGGAAAAAAATATCAAAAAAACGAAGTTAAACACTTGGCGGAGCTTTCAAGTATTTCGCTAAGTGAAGAAGAAATTTCGAATCTTCAAACTGATTTGGGAAATATTGTTGAATATATCGAGCAGCTTAGCGAATTAAACACAGATGGCGTTGAACCAACTTTTTCGGTTTCGAAAAAAATCAAAATGTTTGGCGAGAAGATGAAATTGATGATTATGGTGTAAAACGAGATGAGTTTTTAAAGTTGGCGGGTAAAAATGTTGAAGGTAATCAGGTAAAAAGTTCCAAAAGGTTTTTGTAGGAGAATTATGACGAATATTTTTTTGAAATTAGAGAACAGGTTCTATCTGGAAAGAAGACTGCAGTTGATTTTGTTAAAGAAGCTATTTTCGAAGGCAAAAAAATGCTGAAAAAAATTCAATGCTTTTACGAGCTTGACCGAAGAGCGAGCTTTAGCACGAGCGCAAGAAATTGATGATAAGATTTCAAAAAGGTGAAGAAGTTGGTGAGCTTGCAGGTGTTCCTTTTTGTGGCAAAGGACAATTTTTTTGGTATTTGGTTCGCCTTCAACAGCTTCAAGTAAAATGTTGAAAGATTTCGAAACACCGATTCAGGCGACTGCGATTGAAAAACTTGAAAAAGCTGGTGCAATTTGTATTGGAAAAATCAAACTTAGACGCTTTTGCTCATGGTGGATCGACCGAGAACTCAGCTTTTGGCGTAACTAAAAACTCAATTGATGAAACGCGGGTTGCGGGTGGCTCATCTGGTGGTTCGGCGGTAATCACTGCTCTTGACATCGTGCCTTTTACACTTGGAACCGATACTGGCGGTTCGATTCGCCAGCCGGCAAGTTTTAACGGTGTCTATGGTGTAAAGCCAACTTATGGTACGGTTTCACGATTTGGTGTTGTTGCGATGGCGTCTTCAACTGATACGATCGGTGTTTTCGCGAAGACTGCTAAAGAGAGTGAACTTGTAATGCGTGTGATGGCAGGGCTTGATTCTCGCGATGCGATGACTTTGCCAGATTTTTGGCAAGAAGAATCTGCGCCTAAAAAAGCCAAAATTGGTGTTGTTAAAGAGTTCTTGGGTGAAGGTGTTGATCCTGAGGTTCGAAAAAATACTGAGGAATATATTGAAAAAATGCGAAAAGCTGGCCATGAAATTATGGAAGTTTCTTTGCCTATGAGTAAATATTCTTTGGCGATTTATTATATTGTTGTGCCGGCAGAGGTATCTTCGAATTTGGCGCGATATGATGGAATTCGCTATGGCTTACGTTCAAAATCTGCTCAAGACTTGGGTGAGGTTTTTGGTAAGTCTCGCGATGAAGGTTTTGAAGCTGAAAATAAACGCCGAATCATGATTGGCTCGTATGTTCTATCAAGTGGATTTTATGATGCTTATTATTTGAAAAGCACAAAAAGCTCGCACTCTTTTGATTGACGAATTTAATAAACTTTTTCGAAGAAGTTGATTTTTTGGTTTACCCTGTTGCGCCAACCCCCTGCGTTTAAAATTGGTGAAAATGCTCACGACCCAGTAAAAATGTATCTAGCTGATATCTTGAGTGTACCAGCTTCACTTGCTGGACTTCCTGCTGTTTCTGTTCCGGCTGGTAAAACTGAAAATGGTCTACCTGTTGGTGTGCAAATTGTTGGAAAGATGAAATCGGATGCGAAAAATTCTAGCTTTGGCTGACGAATTGGAGAAAAACTAATGGATCTAGTCATTCTTTCGGTTTCTATTTTGATTTGCGCTGGTCTTTTGTTTTTTTCTTTATCGGAATTACAAAAACTGAAAAAAATACAACTTGATAAATTAAAGTTTCAGGGTGATTGGCTAAAAATAGAAAAATTCGATTAAAAAAAGATGAACCTGCAACTTGGCACTTTGGCTTTTAATTAATGCCGATAAACTTGTTGATACGGCGATGCGGGAGCTTCAAATTTCTGGTCAAACGATGGGTGAGCGGCTGAAAAATTCGAAAGATAAATTTTTCAAGCCCGAATTCAATTTGGCACGCCCACAAGCTTCGAAATGTAGTCGCTCATGAGAATGACGCACAAATTAATTTTCGACCAAACTCGCCGAGCGATGAATAGTTTTTAAACAAGCTTTTGAAAGATTTAGGAGCAATTTAATGGAAGATATTTTTAAAAAAATATGAAATGACAATTGGGATTGAGTGTCATGTTCAGCTAAAAAAACTAAAAACCAAGCTTTTTTAGTGGAAGTGATAACGATTCACGAGAAAAAAATTACCAAATGAAGCAACTTCGCCGATTGATTTTGGTTTGCCTGGAATGTTGCCAGTTTTAAATAAAGAGGCGGTTCGCCTAGCTGTGCGAGCTGGAAAAGCGCTGAACGCAAAAATTGCCAATGTGAGTCGTTTTGATCGAAAACACTATTTTTATCCAGACCTACCAAAAGGTTATCAAACTTCACAGCTTTATCAGCCGATTATTGGTGAGGGTGAGATTATTGCGCCACTTCCTAGCGGCGGTGAAGTAAAAGTTCGAATTGAGCATGCTCATCTCGAAGAAGATGCTGGAAAACTCACTCATTTTGGTGATCATTCTTTGGTTGATTTAAATCGCGCCGGAACTCCTCTAATCGAAATTGTATCAATGCCTGATATTCATTCTGCCGAAGAGGCGCGCGCTTATGCTGAAGAGCTTCATAAGCGAATGGTTTTTGCGGACGTAACAAATGGTGATTTATATCAAGGTAATATGCGTTTTGATGTAAATATCTCAGCGCGAAAAATTGGTGACGAAAAGCTTGGAACGCGAACTGAGATTAAGAATCTAAATAGTTTTAGAAGTGTTGAACGTGCAGCTCAATATGAATTTGAACGCCAAGTGAGATTACTTGAAAAAGGTGAGAAAATCAAGCAGGAAACCCGCGGTTGGCTTGATGATGAGCAAAAAACATTTTCGCAACGAAGTAAAGAAGAGGCTCAAGATTACCGATATATGCCCGATCCAGATATTCCACCGATTATTTTGAGTGATGAAGAAATTTCAAAAATGCAAGCGCAGTTCCCGATTATGCCAGATTATTTTCGAGATAAATTTAGTATTTTCGAGCTTGATAGCTCTGTGGTTGAGTACGCCTTGAGCGATTATCGAATTGCTGAACTACTTCTTGCAACTTGGGGCGATGGTCCTTGGGAGAAACCTCAAAGTGAACTTTATAATTCTGCAGAAATCGAGGGTTACACTCTTGAAGAACATAAAGAAAACATGAAGCGAATTTTCAACTGGTTTGCTTCAACACCAAGCGAGGAGCTTGATTTAGAAAAACTCTACAAAGGCTATCTTGGTCCTCGTAGACTAACTCTTCTCGCTCATTTGGTTCATGAGAAAAAAAGTTAGTTCAAATGGTGGTCATCAAATTTTCTTGGCAATGCTTAACGATGAAAATCTAGGGCTTATGCCAGAAAAGATCGCTGAGAATATGAATCTTCTCCAAGTTTCTGATGAGGGTGAGATTGCAAAAATTGTTGATGAAGTAATAAACGATCCAGCTTCGCAAAAAGCGATTGAGGATATTCGAAGTGGCAACGATAAAGCAATTGGCTTTTTGGTCGGTCAGATTATGAAAAAATCGCAAGGTAAGGCAAATCCGGCTTTGGCGCAAAAATTGATTCGCGAAAGGTTGTAAGTGGAAGAAAAATTTGAATTTCAAGCTAATTTTAACGGCGATAAAAATATTGCTGGTAGTTTGATTTTTTCAGCTAGTGGGATAGAGTTTTATGAAGATTTTGCTCTATCTCGCCCGCTTGAGATCTGTTTAAAACCGAATGAAATTCAAGAGATTAATTTTATTGATACTGCTGATGAAGTTTATCAGCCGGGAATTTTTCGAATTCTATTTTTAGGAATGTTAGCTTTTGGCCGCCCAAAAAAATTGGCAGAAAAATCTTGTCGAATTGAGGTTGAAATGCTTGATGGAAATCTTTATTATTTTACTATAAATGGATATTCTTCACTAGATATTCGAACTCAAGTAAACAAGATTGTGTCAGGATATTTTTAGATTTTTTTCAAAAAAACTATTGACATAAGAATTATTTTATGGTAAAATACAAAATAGATTTGAATAAAAATCAAAAAAATAAAATAAAATAATAAAAATAAAAAAAGGAGAAGAATGAGCTCGGCTGCAGAAATATTAGTTGTTTTTCTTTCTATAGCTCTTGCAGTTTTCATCACGCTTGGAATTGTTACTTTTTATTCTAGTAATTCGTGTAACTCGCCAAATTGGTGATGTTGCAGAAAAATGCAAAAATATAACAGCAAGTATTGATGGAATCGCACAGAATGTCGCTCAGGTGACTTCACCGATAATTATCGGAAAAAAACAATTTTTGACATTTTTAATAAATTTAAAACTAAAAAGGAGAAAAAAATAATGAGTAAAAAAATTTGGATTAGGATTAGCTGTTGGTGCTTTTGTAGTTGGCGCAGTTGCTGGAATTTTTAACTGCTCCTAAAAGTGGCGAAGAAACTCGAAAAGATTTAAAATTAAAAGCTAAAAAGTTGCTGATGCAGCCACGCAAAAAACCGGTGAAGTTGCTGAAAACGCAGGCGAATTCGTTGAAGAAACTAAAGAAAAAGTTACTGAATTTGCCGAAGGCGCTAAAAAGTAAAACTGGTGAAGTTGTAGAAAAATGCAAAAAGAAGCTGGTAAAATCCAAAAACGTGCCCTAAATACTTTCGAAGGTGCTAAAAAAAGGTTTTGAAAAAGAAAGTTTAATTATAGAAAATCGCTCAATCAAATTTGAGCGATTTTTATTTTACTAATCAATGAGTATAAAATTATTTTTTTGCCTTTTTTTAAGTAGACCTTTTTCAGTTATTTGAATATCCTCTTGGAGTTTATTACTGTTAAATGAAATTGAATTTTGCTGAGATCAACCTTTTTGGCCTCACCTTTACTTTTTAGCAAAATTCGTTTCGATTAATATTTCGCTAACAGTTTTATCTTTTTGGAGCAACAGGAATCTCATATTTTAATACTTCGATTTCAGCTTTATTTAGATTTTTCGAAAAGCTTTTTCCACTAAAGAGAACTTCTGTCGCAGAAATTACATTTTTTTGCAACTTCTTCGCCATGAACAATTTCTACAACATTTTTTTGCCAATGCTTTTTGAGCAATTCGCAAGTGCTGATTTTTCCTGATGATTTTTTCGATCGTTTCAATTTCTTCTTTTTGAAAGCGTTGTTAGAATTTTTAGATATTCGAAAAACGCTTTGATCGTCTGAGTTAAGAAGGAATTGATACATTTTGAATGGTGATGTTTTTGAAGCATCAAGCCATAAAGCTCCGCCTTCTGACTTACCAAATTTTTCGGCCAGTTGAACGATTGATGAGAAGCGGTGCTGTCATTGCAAAAACTTCAGCGCCTTCTTTCTTTCGAATTAAAGTTTACACCAGAAAGCAAATTTCCCCACTGATCGCTTCCTCCGATTTGAAGTGAAACGCCATTATTTTTGTATAAATACCAAAAATCATAACCTTGGAGAAGAGTATATGTAAATTCTGCGAAAACTCAATCCACTACCATTATTTATTCTACTTTTGAAAAAAATCTCGGCTTATCAGTTCCGCCATATTAAAGTTTTTTTACCAATATCACGTAAAAGGTATTAACTCTATTTTTTTGAAAGCCAATCCGCATTATTTACGACTTCAAAAATCTTGCCCAGCAAAAAGTTTCGAAACTTGAGATTTGAGAGCCTCGGTATTTTTTTAGCTACTATTTTCAGGCGAGAGGAGTTGACGCTCTTCAGTATCGCGCATATCACCAATCATTCCAGTACCGCCGCCAATTAGAAGAACTACTTTTATGACCATGATCAAGAAATCGCCTAACCATCATATAAACACTTAAATGACCAATATGAAGGCTGTCAGCGGAAGGGTCGGCGCCAAGATAGATAGTTCGCTTTTTCACCATCTAAAAACTTTTTGAATCTTGAAAAGTGGTTTGATTCCAGAAACCACGCCATTTTAGCTCTTCTGATAACTTCATTTACTCTCCCGTTATTATATTTTATTATTAACTATATTAACACAAAAAGCTTTTTCCAGTATTATAAAAATTAAAAATCTTGAAAAACCATAAGCAATTGCGGTATAATTGAGTATAATATGGATAGAAGAAGAGTATTCAATAAAGATGGGAAATCTGTTGAAAAACGAACTGCTTTTAAAAAAAGTGAGTTCACTAAAAACAGAATAACCTAAGTTTATATACAAATTTAGCTCATCGAAGGAAAGAAAAGAAAGATTCGAAAGCTCGTGAGCGAGCAGAGTATCTTGCAAGTCTACCAAAAGACCCAGTGAAGAGATTTTTTTATCGTCTTCATCCAAAACGAGTTTTTAAAGTATTGGTTTAGTAAAGCGCGGTTTTATTTATGGCTTTTAAAAATTTCCGCAGTATTTATTGTTGTCGCTGTGGTAGGAATCGCGGCAGCTTTCGCCTATGTTTCGAAAGATTTAAATCAAATCAAACCAGAAGAATTAGCTAAGAGAGTCCAGACTACAGTTTCGAAATACTATGATAGAAATGGTGAGCTTTTGTGGGAAGACAAAGGGTTCTGGTGATTATAAGCTAGTTGTTGATAATTCTGAGATTTCAGACTATGTTAAAAAAGCAACTGTTGCTATTGAAGACCGAGATTTTTATAAGCATAAGGGTGTTGATTTAACTGCGATTATTCGTGCTTTTGTAAATAACTTTAGAGGTGGAGCAACTCAAGGTGGCTCAACTTTGACACAACAGCTTATTAAACAGGTTTATTTCTCTAATGAATCTAGCGATCGTGGACTTAGTGGAATTCCACGAAAAATTAAAGAGATGATTCTTGCGGTTCAAGTTGAACAAATGTATAATAAAGACCAAATTCTTTCATTATATTTGAATGAATCTCCATATGGTGGCCGTCGAAACGGAGTTGAATCTGGCGCGCGAACTTATTTTTGGTAAAAGTTCAAAAGATCTAACTTTGGCTGAGGCTGCATTACTAGCTTCTATCCCTAATAATCCAGCAGTTTATAATCCATATAATATAAGTTATAATAAGAGCTTGATTGAGCGACAGCATAAGGTTTTGAACGATATGGTTTCTTGTGGGTTTATTACTGAAAAAGAGGCTAAAGAAGCTAAAGAATTTGATATTCTTGCAACAATTAAGCCAGAAAAAGACCAATATGCAAATATTAAGGCACCACATTTTGTTCAAGAGGTCAAAAAGAAACTTGAAGAAAAACTTGGTGTTAAGGTTGTTGGTGCTGGTGGTCTAACTGTTAAAACTACGGTTGATTTAAAGGCTCAGTCTATTGCTGAAAATGCCGTTAACGCTGGTGCTAAAACTTTGTATGTTAGTGGCGCTGATAATATTGCTATGACATCTGTTGATGTTGCAACTGGGCAAGTTATTGCTCAAGTTGGATCGGTTGATTATAATAAAGCTGGCTATGGTCAAACCAATGCCTCAACTTCATCTCTTGACCCAGGCTCAAGTATCAAACCTATTGTCGATTACGCGGCTTTATTTAATAAGAAAGATGCAGTTTATACACCAGGAACAATTTTAAAGGACGAAAATATCGATTCTCAATATTGTAATGGAACTTATGGAGCTTGTCAGCTAAGGAATGCTTCAAAGCAATTTTACGGTAGCGTACCGATTAGATTCAGCCTTGGAAACTCTTTGAATATTGCAGCGGTTAAGGCGTTGAGTATTGTTGGCGTTGATGAAGGTTTGAGTGTCGCGCAACAGCTTGGTGATAAATCTTATTGTAAAAATAGTAATGCTGGTCTTTCTGCTGCAATTGGTGGTGGATGTTCGGTTCATCAGGATGAACACACAAACGCTTTTTGCATCTATTGCGCGGGGCGGTGTTTATAAAGAATTAACATATTTTACCGAAGTTAAAAATTCATCAAATCAAAAAGATTTTTTTGAGTGGAAAGATGAATCGAAAACAGGTGATTGATTCGCAGGCCGCATATGAATTGACAGATATTCTTGCTGATCCAAGTGCTCGAACAACTACATTTGGTGGTCAAAGTCGAAGTTATGGATTTACGGTTCCTGGGGTTTGGACAGCTTCGAAAACTGGAACAACAGATAACGGAAAAGGTGCTGCCAAGGATTCCTGGATGATGAGTTATTCTCCTGTAGTTGCAACAGGTGTTTTGGAGTGGAAACCATGATGGTCGGGCTTTGCGCTCTCCTGATAACAGCCCTGTGCGTAGAGTGATTAATGAATATATGCGCGATGTTCACTATCAAGTTTATGCTTCTAACGGTAAATGGAAATCTGGTGATAAAATTGAAAGACCATCTGGAATTCGAAACTGTACAATAAATGGTAAGAATGATATTTGCCCATCTTGGTGGGATAAAAATAAAACTGGTTCGGTCTCAAGAGAAATTGAGTTTGATAGTATTTCGAAAAAGAAAGCAACTAAATGTACACCAGAATCTACTCGAGTTAAACTAACTGTTTTTGAAACAACTGACCCAGTTTCTAAAAAGAAGACAATAACTGCGCCAGAAGGTTATGACATAAACGAAGAAGATAATATCCATAACTGTTCAGATTCACAGCCATCTATCTCAAGTGTTTCATACTCAAGACACGCAAATTCAAATACTTATCGAATAAATATAAATATTGCAAAGGGGAATTTCGATATAACTTCGGTCGTGGTTAAGGTTGATGGTGTAACAATTAGTAATGCTCTTCCAACTGGAAACATACTCTCAACAGATTATACGTTTAATAAAGCTAGTCAAAATATTACAGTTGAAGTTACCGACTCTGGTGGTTATAAAGTTTCCAAAAAGTTATACAGGCCCTTCCATCTATAGGTACGGAAAATACAACGGGTTCTTCAAACTAAAAAAATAAAACTACTCCTGATGGGAGTAGTTTTATTATCGCCGATTTTGCATCGCATTTATAATAGATTGGATAAAGTCACCAATTCCGCCCGGAATGTTAACGAAAAAAAGTTAAGAATCCAAATTAGTAAGAAGATTAGAACTGTTGCACCAATAGCGCTACCGAATCCCAAAAAGCTATTCCGCGAAAGAAATTAACTTTATAAATCGTCCCAGCGACTTGGATAAATATCGTTAAAAACTTCTTCAAGCAAACCAATTTGAGCTCCGCGCGCATTGTCGTCAGCTAGTTTTTTGCAGATTTTTTTAGAATTTTATTCATTGGAATTATTTTTAACATAAATATTCTAAAAACGCAAGCGCTTTGATTTTATTGAGAGATAGTGATAAAAATAGATACAGAAAGGAGTTGGATTAAATGAGCGAAGAATTAATAAAAGCCAAATCTAATTTATCGAAAGTTAGCTTTTCGAAAAATTTACAAAAGTGGCTTTTAGATGAAAAATATCATGAATTTAAAGCGCAAATTTTGAATTTAATCAAAAACGAAAATTGGGATGAGCTTGAGGACTCATTTTTTAAAAATTTTTGGAATTTCAGTACGGCTGGCCGACGTGGGAAAGTTGGTGCTGGTTCTAACCGCATTAATTTAGTTACAATTTCAGAAAGTGACAGGCTCTCGCAAAATTATTTAAAATCGCTCGATATTAATTCACCAAGTATTGCAATTGCTTGGGATGTTCGAAATTCCTCTTGTGAGCTTTCGAAAAATGTGCTGAAATTTTTAGCCGCAAATAATATTGAAGTTTTTTTATTTTCGATACTTCACGCTCGACTCCAGAATTATCTTTTACAGTTCGAAATCTTAAAAACTTCAGCGGGAGCTGTGATTTCAGCTAGCCATAATCCGCCAGAAGATAATGGAATTAAGATCTACTGGAATGATGGCGCACAGATTTCAGCTCCACACGATAAAAATTAATGAAAATTGCTAAAAATATTGAAGAATTTAAAACTGGTAATTTTTGATGAATTTGTAAAAACGAGTAAAAATCAAAATTTTTGGGTGAAGAAAATGACTATTCTTTATATCAAAGGCTAATGCTAAAATTATCTTTATCAAAAAAATAGAAATGCAAAAATTATTTTCACCTATTCATGGAACTGGAACGACGAATTTATTAAAAACTCTTCAGTTTGTAGGTTTTCGAAAATATCATTCTTGTTGATGAGCAGATGAAATTTTTGATGGTAATTTTTCAACACTCCAAGATAGTAAACCTAATCCGGAAAAATCTTTCTGCAAATAGAATGGCGATTTTTTAAAAATTAAGAAAAAGAACAAGCAGATATTGCTCTAACTACCGACCCAGATGCTGACCAATTTGTGTAATGAGTCTTGAAAAATGGAGAGGTTCGAAGTTTTTCAGGTAATCAAACTGCAATTTTGGTGGCTGATTATATTCTTTCAAAGAAGCAAAAGGATCAAAATAAATATGCTGAACTTTATTTTGGGAATCGTGACTTTATTTGCAAAAAGTTTTGTAACTACTGATATGCTAAATGTTTTAGCTAAAAATATGGTGTAAAAAAATTTATGATGATTTGCTGGTTGGATTTAAATTTATTGGCAAAAATATTACAAAAAAAAACGCTTGGAGAGAAATTTATTGCTGGATTTGAAGAAAGCCTTGGCGGGCTTATTGGCTCTGCAGACCAGAGATAAAGATGCTGCAACAATTGGATTGATGATAGCCGAGCTTGCATCGGAATTAAAAAGCTTAAAAATCAAACTTTGGGTGAGAAAGCTTGATGAAATTTATGCTGAAAATGGATATTTTGTTGAAAAGACTGAATCTCTTGAATTTAGCGGCGCTGAAGGATTTGCAAAAATGCAAGAAATTATGCAAAAATACGAATTGGAAATAAAAAAATTTTTGGTGCATTAAAAATGCGAGATTTCGAAAATTTAAGTGAGCTAGATTTTTCAACAAATAAAAAGTAGTTTTAAAATGTTGGAAAATGGAAATGCAGTAAGTTTTATTTTTGATTCAGAAGATAGAAGAATTACAATTCGACCAAGCGGAACTGAGCCCAAAAATGAAAATTTATGCTCAATGGCGTTTTGAGAATAAAGCAAGATTGTGTAAAGATTGAGAATATTTTTAAGTGATTTTTAAAAGAGGATTTTTAAATGAGTGTTAATCGATTAGTGGAAAAATTTAAGCCCGAACATTATGAGTTAAAGCTTGATTTATTGCAAGCAAAAATCGTGAATTTAATGGAATTGTTGATATTTTTTGGTGAGATTAATAATGAAAAAGAAATTACGCTTTCATTCGAAAGATTTAGAGATTAAAAATATTATTTCTGCTAACGACATAAAATTGAGCTTTTCGAAAGCTGAAAATGATGAAATTTTTGGTAAATATTGAAAAAGCTTAATTTTTAAAAAGGTGACAAAATTCAACTTAAAAATTGAGTTTTCTGGTAAAATAACGGATGCAATGCACGGATTATATCCTTGCTACTATAAAGAAAAATGGTGAGAAAAAGAGCTTTTCGCAACTCAATTTTGAAAGCCATCATGCTCGTGAGGTTTTTCCGTGTATTGATGAGCCTGAAGCAAAGGCAACTTTTTTTCATTAGAGATTAGAGCTTTGAGTGATCTTGAAGTTTTGTCGAATACTGAAATTATTGAAAAATGTAAAATAGCAATATTCAACAGGTCAGATTTGCTAAAACACCAAAAATGTCAACATATTTATTAGCCTTTGTATTGGGCGATTTTCAAACGAGTTTCGAAAAAGACTAAAAGTGGTGTTGAAAGTTTCAGTTTTGGCAACAAAAGCTCAAAAGTCTGAATTAATGGAATTTCCACTTAGTTTTGCGGTGCGGGTTTTTAGAATTTTATGAAGATTTTTTTGGTCAAAAGTTTCCCGCTTTCAAAATGCGACCACATTGCTTTGCCAGATTTTTTTCTAGTGGTGCGATGGAGAACTGGGGTTTAATTACCTATCGTGAAACTGCATTGCTCGCTGGTAAAAAAATTCCTCAATATCTTCATATGTTGCGTTAGTAATTGCGCACGAAACTTCACACCAATGGTTTGGAAACCTTGTAACAATGAAATGGTGGGATGAGCTTTGGCTAAATGAGATCTTTCGCAACGATGATGGAATATTTAGCAACTGACACTTTGGAACCAAAATGGAAAAATTTGGGAAGAATTTGCAGTTAACGAAGCTGTTTTAAGTCTGCGCCGTGATGCGATTGACGGCGTTCAGGCGGTTCATGTTCCAGTTCATCATCAGATGAAATTAGTACTATTTTTGACGGTGCAATTGTTTATGCAAAAGGGTGCTCGCTTAATGAACATGCTTCGAAGATATGTTGGGAACGATGCATTTCAAAAAGGTTTGCAAAAGATATTTTGATAAGTTTAAATATCAAAAATACAATTGGTGAGAATTTATGGGATTGTCTGAGCGAAGCTTCTGGTAAAAATGTCGCAGATTTTATGAATCCTTGGCTTTTTAAAGTGGTTATCCGAGTGTTTTTAGCTAAAGAGGATGGTGAAGAATTAAAATTATCACAAAAGCAATTTTTTTATCGGTGAAGGTAAGGATGGTGGGCGAATTTGGCCGATCCTACTTGGCTCAAATCAAAAATAATTTTGCCTGAGATTATGAATTCGAAAAGATTTAACTTGTAAGAAAAGTTCAGATTTTGTTCAGCTAAATCAGGAATGTTGCTCATTTATTACAAATTACAGCCAAAATCTTTTCGAAAATTTGCTTGAAAAGGTTAGAGACGGTGATTTAGATACAATTTCTCGCCTTCAAATTCTTCAGGAACGTTCTTTGCTTTCACGTGGTGGTGAAATTCCAAGTGTCGAGCTGCTGCGAACTTTAGAGAGTTATGATAAAGAAACTTCTTTAACGGTTTGGGATATGATTAGTCTTTTAATCGGAGAATTGAAAATTTTTATTGATGAAGATTCTGCAAAGTTCGAAAATGAAAAATTTGTTGGTAATTTAGCTCAAAATGAATTTGAAAAAAACTTGGATTTATCACTGGCGAAGATGAAGAAGATACGCAAAAACGTAGCTCAATTTGGCTCACATGATTTATGCTGAAATAAAAAGCTATCTCAGGCGCTTTAGATATTTTCGAAAAATTCACCGAATATGGAAGATATTGATTCGGAAATTCGAAGTTTAATTTTAACTGCAAAAGATTCGTTTTGAAGAATCTCCAGAATTAGTGCAAAAATGCTCGAAAATTATAAGAACACTTCAAATGTTGATTATCGAGATGATATTATGGTGGCTTTAACCTCAACTAAAAATATTCGAACTGGTGAAATTACTTCTTGAAAAATGCTTGAAAATGATATAATTCGAACACCAGGATATCTTAAGCTGGTATGTTCATTTTACTTCGAAATTTGAAGACTCGAGAGCTAGCATGGGAATGGCTACGTGAAAATTGGAAATTAATTGAGGGAAAAATTTGATGGCGATAAAGAGTTATAATGATTTTTCCGCGATATTCAGGTGTGATTTTGCGAACCGAAAACAACTTCCAGAATTTAAAGAGTTTTTTGAACCCTAAAAATGACCCCAAGTTTAACTAGAGCGATCGAGATGGGTGAGCGAGAAATTGCCAGGGCGAATTGATTTGATTAAGCGAGACAAAACTGCTATTGATAAATTTTTACAAAATATTTTAAACTTAAAAACCGACGCATATTCAACGGTCGGTTTTAACTGATTTCTGATAAAAAGAATCTTTCGAAATTTACCATATTTTGTGGTGTGATTTCATCTGGGTTTTTATCTTCTAAATCTCTTAATTTTGTAAGAATTTTCAGATTTATCAATTTTAGAACCTATTAGAACGAGTTCAGTTTTCGGCGTTTCATCTCCACTCTTCAGTATAAATATCAATAGTTTTTGCAACCAGCTGAACTATATATTTCTTGTTCATAGCCTTTCATCCCAAAGTAGCAAATTCCTTTCATTCAGAAAAAGATTTTTTAGGCAAATTATCAAGAAAACTTAGGAATTTTTGAGGGTTTAGTGGTTTTACCGTTTCGAAAGCCAAAGATTGAAATTGGTTGTGGATGTGGTCTTTGTGATCATGCTTGTGTTCTTCATTTTTCTCTTTATTCTTTTTGATCAGATTTTGCCAAGATTAAATCAGGATTAATTTTTGAGTTTTTGACTTTCAATAATTGGTGAATTTGGGTTTAATTTTTCCTAATGAATTCACGGATTTCTTAGATTTTATTTTTGAAATTAAATCGGTTTTATTTAAAACAATAATGTCGCTCGCTTTGAGACATTTTTAAAAATGTGTTGGAAAAATCTTTCTTGGAATTTTTCGAAATTTTGAGCGTCGATTAAATAAATATTTCCACCGAAATAAGAATATTGATTTCAGAATATTGCAAAGTTTTAAGCTAAATCGTAAGGTTCAGCAATTCCACTAGCTTCAATTATGATTGCATTAAGCAGTGAATCTTTATTTGCTAATTTCGAAAGTGGTTCAGCTAATCCGTTATCACCAATCATACAGCAAATACAGCCATTACTAAGCTCAATTTTTGTCTCATTGATCCCATTAGAAATTAATTTACTGTCGATATTTATTATGCCAAAATCATTCCACAATTGTCACCAATTTTTAGATTTGGGCTTGATTTTTAAAATGATGGTTTTAAAAGTGTGGTTTTTGCCTGAGCCTAAAAGCCAGAAATCATGTAACTGGAATTTTTCGATGTTTTTGCTTTAATTTCTGTTTTGAAAAATCATCAAAAATATCTTTCGAAAAGTTTGAAATGTCAAAAATCTTCATTATTCATAAAACCAGTTTAACAGATTTTTAGAAAGCCTGCAAGATTTGCATTTTAGAGAATATATGGTATAATTTGAAAGTTGCATTTTGCAAAAGGAAATTTAGAAAGATGGGTGGAATCTTATGAAGATTTCAAAAATCGTGACGATAGAAAAACTTGGATACTGGTGAAAGAGCAGGAAATTAGAATTAGGCACGAAAGGAAATTCGTAATTTACTTTTCCGAAAAGGACTATTATCAATAAGGTATTTATTGATAATCGTGGCTAAAAATTGCAGTTCTTATGTGGTTTTGGTCTTGAGTGCTCTATTGATAGTTCAAAAAATTAGTCAGAACTATGGATTTTTATCAATATCGATATTTGATAGCTTAAACAACCATAACGCTCGCTGCTAATTTTTCCCATCGCTAGCTATACTTCTTCGGTGAGAAATAAATCTCAGACATCAAGAAAATGCTGATAATTGGATGGGCGTGGGTTTCGTATCGAAAGAAGTTGAGTTACTAAGAGCTGCACGGAAGCGGAGAGAAAAGCTATAGACTTTTGAAAAAGCTATCGAAGAGATAAATAAAATTCGCAATTAGATTTTGTTATCTCATTTAGCCTCTTTGCTTTTAACTTTTATTGTCGTGGCGACAATGCTTTTGATGGCTGAAAGCTCGCCAGACGAAAGATCGCTCTATTATTGTCGCTTAGTGGCATGGGTTCTTTATGAGTTTTACCTCTGGAAGATCCGTTAGCCCATCAGAGCAAGAAAGAGCGAAAATGCACCATAATGTTGCTACAAGAAGTCGATGATGGTAATGGCATTACCTCTGTTTTTCTTTTCACTAAATGGCACTATGTCATTGTGAAGAAATGGATTGGGCTCGCTCTTCAAAGATTGTACGCTTTTAGTCATAAACTTAGCTGCTAAATTATGCGTCTTCTCTGAAAAATCTGGTATAATATTTTTAATTCATAGTTTGCAAAGGGCCTTAGAGTGTATTTTGTAAAAAAAGAGATATTTTATTAAAACCTACCTTTTAAATAATATAGAAAACGATTGCTCATCTTGCTAAAACTCGAAGAAGAACTTCTTTTTATTCTTCGTTTATCACTTTTCTCAGTTCTTTAGAATAGTTTATATATCTTCGCACTGAGTAGAGTTTACAATTGTTAAAATGTAAAGAAATAGGTATAATATTTATATTCTATATATTTTTGAGGGGTAACAAAAAATGTTATTATATGAAGTTCTTTTAATAAGAAAAGTAGAAATTATTGTGAGGAGCGAATTAATATCTTTGTAGTTTCAGATGTTAAGATGGCTTTGACAGCGATTAAAGATCCATAGTTCTGACTAATTTTTGCGAGCACCAATAGAGTACTCAAGACCAAAAACCCACACAAGAACTGCAATTTTTAGCCACATATTATCTATAAATACTATTGATAATATAGGCCCTTTTTCGGAAGAAGTCAAATTTACGAATTTCTTTCGTATCTAATTTAATTTCTCATTTTTACCAGTGTCCAAGTTTTTCATTGTCTAATTTTTCGAAATCTTCATAAGATTCCACTTATCTTTCTAAATTTCTTTGCAAAAATGCAACTTTCAAATTATACCATATATTCTCTAAAATGCAAATCTTGCAGGGCTTTCTAAAAATCTGCTAAACTGGTTTTTATGAATAATGAAGATTTTGACATTTCAAACTTTTTCGAAAGATATTTTGATGATTTTTCAAAAACAGAAATTAAAAGCAAAAACAAAAAATCGAAAAATTCCAGTTATAATGATTTCTGGCTTTTTGGGCTCAGGTAAAACCACATTTTTAAACCACATTTTAAAAATCAAGTCCAAATCTAAAAATTGGCGCAATTGTGAATGATTTTTGGCATAATAAATATCGACAGTAAATTGATTTCTAATGGGATCAATGAGCAAAAATTGAGCTTAGCAATGGCTGTATTTGCTGTATGATTGGCGATAACGGATTGAGCGAACCACTTTCGAAATTGCAAATAAAAGATTCGTTGCTTAATGCAATCATAATTGAAGCTAGTGGAATTGCTGAACCTTACGATTTGCTTAAAACTTTGCAATATTCTCGAAATCGATATTCTTATTTCGGTGGAAATATTTATTTAATCGACGCTCAAAATTTCGAAAAATTCAAGAAAGATTTTCCAACACATTTTAAAAATGTCTCAAAGCGAGCGACATTATTGTTTTAAATAAAACCGATTTAATTTCAAAAATAAAATTCAAGAAATCCGTGAATTCATTAGAAAATTAAACCCAAATTCACCAATTATTGAAAGTCAAAACTCAAAAATTAATCCTGATTTAATTTTTCTTGGCAAAAATCCGATCAAAAGAATAAAGAGAAAAATGAAGAACACAGCATGATCACAAAGATCACATCCACAACCAATTTCAATCTTTGGCTTTCGAAACGGTAAAACCACTAAACCCCTCAAAAATTCCTAAGTTTTCTTGATAATTTGCCTAAAAATCTCTTTTCGAATGAAAAGAATTTGCTACTTTGGGATGAAAGGCTATGAACAAAAATATATAGTTCAGTTGGTTGGTAAAACTATTGATATTTATACTGAAGAGTGGAAAGATGAAACGCCGAAAACTGAACTCGTTCTAATAGGTTCTAAAATTGATAAATCTGAAATTCTTACAAAATTAAGAGATTTAGAAGATAAAAACCCAGATGAAATCACACCACAAAAATATGGTAAATTTCGAAAGATTCTTTTTTTATCAAAATAAAGTAAAAACCGACCGTTGAATATGGTCGGTTTTAAGTTTAAATATTTTGTAAAAATTTATCAATAGCAGTTTTGTCTCGCTTAATTAAAGCAATTCGCCCGGCAATTTCTCGCTCTCCCATCTCGATCGCTCTAGTTAAACTTGGGTCATTTTTAGGGGGTTCAAAAACTCTTTAAATTCTTGGAGTTGTTTTTCGGTTCGCAAAAATTACACCTGAATATCGCGGAAAAATCATTATAACTCTTATCGCCATCAAATTTTTCCTCAATTAATTTCCAATTTTCACGTAGCCATTCCCTATGCTAGCTCTCGAGTCTTCAAATTTCGAAGCAAATGAACATACCAGCTTAAGATATCCTGCGTTCGTATTATATCATTCTCAAGCATTTTTTCAAGAAGTAATTTACCAGTTCGAATATTCTTAGTTGAGGTTAAAGCCACCATAATATCATCTCGATAATCAACATTTGAAGTATTCTTATAATTTTCGAGCATTCTTTGCACTAATTCTGGAGATTCTTCGAAACGAATCTTTGCAGTTAAAATTAAACTTCGAATTTCCGAATCAATATCTTCCATATTCGGCGAATTTTTCGAAAAATATCTAAAAGCGCCTGAGATAGCTTTTTATTTTTCAGCATAAATCATGTGAGCCAAAATTGAGCTACGTTTTTTGCGTATCTTCTTCGTCTTCGCCAGTTTTTGATAAATCCAAGTTTTTCAAATTCATTTTGAGCTAAATTACCAACAAATTTTTTCATTTTTTTCGAACTCGCAGAATCTTCATCAATAAAAATTTTCAATTCTCCGATTAAAAGACTAATCATATCCCAAACCGTTAAAGAAGTTTCTTTATCATAACTCTCTAAAGTTCGCAGCAGCTCGACACTTGGAACTTCACCACCACGTGAAAGCAAAGAACGTTCCTGAAGAAATTTGAAGGCGAGAAATTGTATCTAAATCACCGTCTCTAACCTTTTCAAGCAAATTTTCGAAAAGATTTTGGCTGTAATTTGTAATAAAATGAGCAACATTCCCTTGATTTAGCTGAACAAAATCTGAACTTTTTCTTACAAGTTAAATCTTTCAATTCATAATCTCAGGCAAATTATTTTTGATTTGAGCCAAGTAGGATCAGCCAAATTCGCCCACCATCCTTACCTTCACCGATAAAAAAATTGCTTTTTGTGATAATTTTAATTCTTCACCATCCTCTTTAGCTAAAACACTCGGATAACCACTTTTAAAAAGCCAAGGATTCATAAAATCTGCGACATTTTTACCAGAAGCTTCGCTCAGACAATCCCATAAATTCTCACCAATTGTATTTTTGATATTTAAACTTATCAAAATATCTTTGCAAACCTTTTTGAAATGCATCGTTCCCAACATATCTTCGAAGCATGTTCATTAAGCGAGCACCCTTTGCATAAACAATTGCACCGTCAAAAATAGTACTAATTTCATCTGGATGATGAACTGGAACATGAACCGCCTGAACGCCGTCAATCGCATCACGGCGCAGACTTAAAAACAACTTCGTTAACTGCAAATTCTTCCCAAATTTTTCCATTTTGGTTCCAAAGTGTCAGTTGCTAAATATTCCATCATCGTTGCGAAAGATTCATTTAGCCAAAGCTCATCCCACCATTTCATTGTTACAAGGTTTCCAAACCATTGGTGTGAAGTTTCGTGCGCAATTACTAACGCAACATATTTTTGAAGATATTGAGAATTTTTACCAGCGAGCAATGCAGTTTCACGATAGGTAATTAAACCCCAGTTCTCCATCGCACCACTAGAAAAAAATCTGGCAAAAGCAATGTGGTCGCATTTTTGAAAGCGGGAACTTTTGACCAAAAATCTTCATAAAATTCTAAAACCCGCACCGCAAAAACTAAGTGGAAATTCCATTAATTCAGACTTTTTGAGCTTTTGTTGCCAAAACTGAAACTTCAACACCACTTTTTAGTCTTTTTCGAAACTCGTTGAAAATCGCCCAATACAAAGGCTAATAAATATGTTGACATTTTTTGGCGTTTTAGCAAATCTGACCTGTTGAATATTGCTATTTACATTTTTCAATAATTTCAGTATTCGACAAAACTTCAAGATCACTCAAAGCTCTAATCTCTAATGAAAAAAAGTTGCCTTTGCTTCAGGCTCATCAATACACGGAAAAAGCCTCCACGAGCATGATGGCTTTTCAAATTGAGTTGCGAAAAAGCTCTTTTTTCTCACCATTTTCTTTATAGTAGCAAGGATATAATCCGTGCATTGCATCCGTTATTTTTACCAGAAAACTCAATTTTTAAGTTGAATTTTGTCACCTTTTTTAAAATTAAGCTTTTCAATATTTACCAAAAATTTCATCATTTTTCAGCTTTCGAAAAGCTCAATTTTATGTCGTTAGCAGAAATAATATTTTTAATCTCTAAATCTTTCGAATGAAGCGTAATTTCTTTTTCATTATTAATCTCACCAAAAATATCAACAATTCCATTAAATTCACGATTTTTTTGCTTGCAATAAATCAAGCTTTAACTCATAATGTTCGGGCTTAAATTTTTCCACTAATCGATTAACACTCATTTAAAATCCTCTTTTTAAAAATCACTTAAAATATTCTCAATCTTTACACAATCTTGCTTATTCTCAAAACGCCATTGAGCATAAATTTTTCATTTTGGCTCAGTTCCGCTTGGTCGAATTGTAATTCTTCTATCTTCTGAATCAAAAATAAAACTTACCGCATTTCCATTTTCCAACATTTTTAAAACTACTTTTTTATTTGTTGAAAAAAATCTAGCTCACTTAAATTTTCGAAATCTCGCATTTTTAATGCACCAAAATTTTATTTCAATTCGTATTTTTTTGCATAATTTCTTGCATTTTTGCAAATCCTTCAGCGCCGCTAAATTCAAGAGATTCAGTCTTTTTCAACAAAATATCCATTTTCAGCATAAATTTCATCAAGCTTTTTCACCCAAAGTTTGATTTTTTAAGCTTTAATTCCGATGCAAGCTCGGCTATCATCAATCCAATTGTTGCGGCATCTTTATCTCTGGTCTGTGAGCCAATAAGCCCGCCGAGGCTTTCTTCAAATCAGCAATAAATTTCTCTCAAGCGTTTCTTTTTGTAATATTTTTGCCAATAAATTTAAATCCAACCAGCAAATCATCATAAATTTTTACACCATATTTTTTAGCTAAAACATTTAGCATATCAGTAGTTACAAAACTTTTTACAAATAAAAGTCACGATTCCTAAAAATAAAGTTCAACATATTTATTTTGATCCTTTTGCTTCTTTGAAAGAATATAATCAGCCACCAAAATTGCAGTTTGATTACCTGAAAAACTTCGAACCTCTCCATTTTTTTCAAGACTCATTACACAAATTCGGTCAGCATCTGGGTCGGTAGTTAGAGCAATATCTGCTCGTTCTTTTCTTAATTTTAAAATCGCCATTCTATTTGCAGAAAGATTTTCCGGATTAGGTTTACTATCTTGGAGTGTTGAAAAATTACCATCAAAATTCATCTGCTCATCAACAAGAATGATATTTTCGAAACCTACAAACTGAAGAGTTTTTAATAAATTCGTCGTTCAGTTCCATGAATAGGTGAAAAACAATTTTGCATTTCTATTTTTGATAAAAGATAATTTTGCATTAGTCTTTATATAAAAATAGTCATTTTTCTTCACCCAAAATTTTTGATTTTACCGTTTTTACAAATTCATCAAAATTACCAGTTTTAAATTCTTCAATATTTTTAGCAATTTTCATTAATTTTTATCGTGTGGAGCTGAAATCTGTGCGCCATCATTCCAGTAGATCTTAATTCCATTATCTTCTGGCGGATTATGGCTGGCTGAAATCACAGCTCCCGCTGAAGTTTTAAGATTTCGAACTGTAAAAGATAATTCTGGAGTCGAGCGTGAAGTATCGAAAATAAAAACTTCAATATTATTTTGCGGCTAAAATTTCAGCACATTTTTCGAAAGCTCACAAGAGGAATTTCGAACATCCCAAACAATTGCAATACTTGGTGAATTAATATCGAGCGATTTTTTAAATAATTTGCGAGACCTGTGCACTTTCTGAAATTGTAACTAAATTAATGCAGTTAGAACCAGCACCAACTTTCCCACGTCGGCCAGCCGTACCGAATTCCAAAATTTTTAAAAAATGAGTTCTCAAGCTCATCCCAATTTTTCGTTTTTGATTAAATTCAAAATTTGCGCTTTAAATTCATGATATTTTTCATCTAAAAAGCCACTTTTGTAAATTTTCAGCTAACTTCGATAAATTAGATTTGGCTTTTATTAATTCTTCGCTCATTTAATCCAACTCCTTCTGTATCTATTTTATCACTATCTCTCAATAAAATCAAAGCGCTTGCGTTTTTAGAATATTTATGTTAAAAATAATTCAATGAATAAAATTCTAAAAATCTGCAAAAACTAGCCGACGACAATGCGCGCGGAGCTCAAATTGGTTTGCTTGAAGAAGTTTTTAACGATATTTATCCAAGTCGCTGGGCGATTTATAAAGTTAATTTCTTTCGCGGAATAGCTTTTGGATTCGGTAGCGCTATTGGTGCAACAGTTCTAATCTTCTTACTAATTTGGATTCTTAACTTTTTCGTTAACATTTCCGGGCGGAATTGGTGACTTTATCCAATCTATTATAAATGCGATGCAAAATCGGCGATAATAAAACTACCCCATCAGGAGTAGTTTTATTTTTAGCTGGAAGAACCCGTTGTATTTTCCGTACCTATAGAGGAAGGGCCTATATAACTTTTGGAAACTTTATAACCACCAGAGTCGGTAACTTCAACTGTAATATTTTGACTAGCTTTATTAAACGTATAATCTGTTGAGAGTATGTTTCCAGTTGGAAGAGCATTACTAATTGTTACACCATCAACCTTAACCACGACCGAAGTTATATCGAAATTCCCCTTTGCAATATTTATATTTATTCGATAAGTATTTGAATTTTGCGTGTCTTGGTATGAAACACTTGAGATAGATGGCTGTGAATCTGAACAGTTATGGATATTATCTTCTTCGTATGTCATAACCTTCTGGCGCAGTTATTGTCTTCTTTTTAGAAAACTGGGTCAGTTGTTTTCAAAAACAGATTAGTTTAACTCAGTAGATTCTGGTGTACATTTAGTTGCTTTCTTTTTCTGAATCTATCAAACTCAATTTCTCTTGAGACCGAACCAGTTTTGTATCCCACCAAGATGGAGCAGATATCATTCTTACCATTTTATTGTACACAGTTTCAATTCAGATGGTCTTTCAATTTTATCACCAGATTTCCATTTACCGTTAGAAGCATAAACGTATGTAGTGAACATCGCGCATATGTCATTAATCACTCTACGCACAGGGGCTGTTATCGGGAGGCGCAAAGCCGTCATCATGGTTCCTCCAAACACCTGTTGCAACTTCAGGAGATAACTCATCATCCAGGAATCATGGCAGCACCTTTTTCCGTTATCTGTTGTTCCAGTTTTTCCGAAGCTGTCGACCCCAGGAACCGTAAATCCATAACTTCGACTTTGACCAGCAAATGTAGTTGTTCGAGCACTTGGATCAGCAAGGAATACTGTCCAATTTCATATGCGGCCTGCGAATCAATCACCTGTTTCGATTCATCTTTCACTCAAAAATCTTTTGATTTGATGAATTTTTAACTTCAGTAAAAATATGTTAATTCTTTATAAACACCGCCCCGCGCAATAGATGCAAAAGCGTTTGTGTGTTCATCTGATGAACCGAACATCACCACCAATTGCAGCAGAAAGACCAGCATTACTATTTTACAATAGATTTATCACGCAAGCTGTTGCGCGACACTCAAAGCCTTCATCAACGCCAACAATACTCAACGCCTTAACCGCTGCAATATTCAAAAGAGTTTCCAAGGCTGAATCTAATCGGTACGCTACCGTAAAATTGCTTTGAAGCGTTCCTTAGCTGACAAGCTCCATAAGTTCCATTACAATGTGAGAATCGATATTTTCGTCCTTTGCTAGTGTTCACATATTGTATAAACTGCATCTTTTCTTATTAAATAACCGCGTAATCGACAATAGGTTTTGATACTTGAGCCTGGGTCGAGAGAGATGAAGTTGAGGGCATTGGTTTGACCATAGCCAGCTTTATCATCAACCATTGGCAGGCAATGCTTGCCCAGTTGCAGCATCAACAGATGTCATAGCACATAGTATCAGCACTAACATCAGTGTTTAGCACCAGCGTTAACGGCATTTTCAAGCAATGACTGAGCCTTTAAATCAACCGTGGTGTTTTAACAGTTGGACACCAGCACCACTAACCTTAACACGAAGTTTTTCTTCAAGTTTCTTTTTGGCCTCTTGAGCAAAATGTGGTGCCTTAATATTGCATATTGGTCTTTTCTGGCTTAATTGTTTGCGAATATCCAAATTCTTTAGCTTCTTTGGCCTCTTTTTCAGTAATAAACCCACAAGAAACCATATCGATTCCAAAACCTTATGCTGATCCTCAATCAGCTCTTATTATAACTTATATTATATGGATTATAAACTGCTGGATTATTAGGGATAGAAGCTAGTAATGCAGCTCCAGCAAAGTTAGATCTCTTTGAACTTTTGCAAAATAAGTTTCGCGCGCGAGATTCAACTCCGTTCGACGGCCACCATATGGAATTCATTTCAAATATAATGAAAATTTGGTCTTTTATTATACATTTGTTCAACTTGAACCGCAAAAGAATCATCTCTTTAATTTTCGTGGAATTCCACTAAGTCCACGATCGCTGGATTCATTAGAGAAATAAACCTGTTTAATAAGCTGTTGTGTCAGTTGAGCCCACCTTGAGGTTGCTCCACTTATCTAAAGTTGTTTACAAAAGCACGAATATCATCGCAGTTAAATCAACACCCTTATGCTTATAAAATCTCGGTCTTCAATAGCAACAGTTGCTTTTAACATAGTCTGAAATCTCAGAATTATCAACAGCTTTACAACATAATCACCAGAACCCTTGTAACTTCCCACAAAAAGCTCACCATTTCTATCATAGTATTTCGAAACTGTGGTCTGGACTCTCTTAGCTAATTCTTCTGGTTTGGATTTTGGTTTAAATCTTTTTCCGGAAACATAGGCGAAAGCTGCCGCGATTCCTACCACAGCGACAATAAATACTGCGGAAATTTTTGGAAAACCATAAATAAACCGCGCACTAAACCAATAACTTTAAAACTCGTTTTCGGATGAAGACGATATCTCTTCACTGGGTCTTTTGGTGGGACTTTGCAAGATACCTGCTCGCTCACGACTTTCGAATCTTTTCTTTTCTTTCCTTCGATGAGGCTAAATTTGTATATAAACTTAGGTTATTCTGTTTTTAGTGAACTCACTTTTAAAAGCAGTTCGTTTTCAACAGATTTCCCATCTTTATTAGACTACTCTTCTTCTATCCATATTATACTCAATTATACCGCAATTGGCTATATGGTTTTCAAGATTTTTAATTTTTATAATACTGAGAAAAGCTATGTGTTAATATAGTTAATAATAAAATGTAATAACGGGAGAGTAAATGAAGTTATCAGAAGAGCTAAAATGGCGTGGTTTCTGGAATCAAACCACTTT
>BNJS01001350.1_pt1 | contig 37309 bp, 44 predicted proteins | sample 8540461 | NCBI WGS metagenome assembly BNJS01 (sample SAMD00202454, study PRJDB9452) | human saliva metagenome | isolation source: human saliva | place: Japan
GAACTCGTCAAAAAAACTCGAAAAACAAATGCAAGAAGCCGTCGAAGTACTTGACTTTGAATTGGCGGCCCAGATTCGGGATATGATGTTGGAAGTCAAGGCGTTGGGATAGAGAGGAGAGGACTTATGACAATATTATCAGATTATAAATCAGGTATTGATGCTGATTCGCTAATTAAAAAGTTTGAAAGAATTGGATATAGAGAAAAGAAAAATCTGAACTTAAGAAACTTTTTAAATAACTTTTTTAAAAATTATCTCCCAAAGATAGTTTATTAAAATTACCAGTAATTTTAGAGATTTTATTTGTATTTCATCAACTATTCGAGATAACAATTCATAGGGAAGTGTTAAAAAAATCAGAAAAAAATTCTCAAAGATAATATACAGCATTTTCTAGAAAATAAGTTGTTAAGAGAAAGCTTTTTTTCTGGTATTCTTATTCTCTTATAAAAATATTTTGATAAAATTGAAGGTATAAAAGTATATCGAGATTTTTTTAAACAGGATAGTTTGTACTCAGTAGCTATTAGTTATATGAAAAAAATCAAAAGATAGTGGAATTGATCAGGGATATCATAGGATTCATACTTTCTTTGATTTTTTTATCCTTTTTTATAGAATAAAGATTAAAAATACTGACTTAGAATCTGAGCTAAAAAGACTCATAATTCTCTTGTGTCTAGATATCAAAACAACTACTTGAATAATAAAAAAATTGAAAGTAAAGAAATTTTTTGAAAAATTTCGAACCGAAAAAGTTTAGTATCAATCAATGAGTATAATGAGTATTATGAAAATAATCCAGATGAGTTCTATATAGAATTTTTATTTATCATGGATAGATTCTAATAGTTCAGATACAAATAAGAATTATGAAGATATTATTCAATCCATAATGCGATATAATAAATCGGATATCATTAAAACGCAAGCCTTTAAGCTATTAGAAAAATGGGAGAGATTAGGGAACATAAATATAAGAAATTCAAATGACTTGGAAGGATATTCTACACAAAATCTAAAAAAGGTTACGAATACTTTGATTGATGAGATTCGTGCAACTTTAACAGTTGATATTGACGATTTAAAAAAACAAGAAAAATACGGTCATTATACAAAAATTGATACTTTGACCAAGTTTTTAATTGTTGCAACAAAAGCCGACAAAGAATGCGAGCCTCCCTTTTTACGTTTAACGCATTCAAAGCAGCTTAACGATCCGATGGAAGGTCAGGCTTTGTATGAATATTTAGGTTTAGAGGGAAGTTCAATAGATTATCAAAGTTCTAATGTATTTTTATCTTCTTTGACTACTGTATCGGACAGTTTACCAATGTGGAAAGAATATGCAGATGAATCCAAAGGAGCATTTGTAGAGTATGACATGGAGTATCTACAGAATATTGTCGAACATGATTTTTTAGAATTTGTAAAAATTTATTATCTAGAAAATGATAAAGAAGATGAGTCTCTCGTTGGGACTAGACTTCACAGTTTAAAAATAATTATTACAGAATTGATGAATAAGGGTGAGAGAAAGATAGTTTCGGAGATTTCTAGTAATTTAGCCAAAATATCTTATCTTTTTAAGGTATCAGACTATAAATATGAAAGTGAGTATCGTATTTTAATCAATTTTGATGATTCCCTTATAAAGGAACGAATATCGACTAGACAGCCATATGAACATATAGGTTTAAAAGAATTTAAAGAATCTGGCTATGGAGATTTTAGGAAATATATTCACTTAGAATCAAGGGAGGATGGGCGATATGCTTTATTTGTATACATCAATTTACTTCCTTTGAAATACTCAAAAGTTATTCTAGGGCCAAAGGTTACGGATGCAGACTATATTGCTCCTTATCTCAAGCTTGCAAATCCTGATATAGAGATAGAAAGTTCGAAAATTCCTTATCGTTAAGTTGAGGATAATTTAAAGTAGAAGATGGTTTGAGATAATTTAGTGAGATTGTAATAGATAATGCAGACTTACTAGATGCTCTTTATATGAGATTTTTGACTACTATGGTGCTAAAGGTTATCGTTAAGGTAGTAGTGTTTCTTTAAAGATTCAGAATTATAAGATAGTTAATTTTGTAAGAAAAATAGTTGAATAATATTTTAAGTTATGTTATATTAGTTTTAGCGGAAATGGTGTGAATTGGAAACACGCCAAGTTTTTCTTGGAATATAGCAGGTTCGAATCCTGCTTCCGAAAGAAATTGGAGAAGTAAATTTTCAATTTTTTTCGGAAGCAGAATTTTTTTATTGGAGGATTTAGAATGAGTAGAATATCTTTAACAAAACAAGAATTATACGAGATTTATCAATCAAATATAAAAAAATGTGTGAAGTTCAAATAGAAATGGTCAAGAAAACTGTTAATCAAATTATCGGAGAACTATATTGGCATAAACAAAAAAATTCTAAAAATAGTAGAATTAATAATTGGGAGATTGAATTACAGGCAGCTCAAAGATTATATATTTTTTTGATTGGTAATTGGTTTGAGCTACGTCTTTATAAAATTTTACATGAGAACTCAATAGAAGCTTTTAGTGAATGTGAATTGCAGGAAATCAATAATCAAAGAAGTATAAAACAAAAAAATGGGAGAAAGCTTTTGAACTTGCAGTTTCTCATATAGAAAATTCTGATAAGTGGAGAATGACTACTTTACATTCTATCAGCAACATTTTTAAATCAAATTTTTTTAACGGAAGTTGATAAGGTTGTTACGATTAGGAATCGCCTAGCTCATGGTCAATGTGATACCCAATTAAATTCTAGAAAAAGATAAAATAGAAATACCTGAGTTACTCAATGAAGATTTAAATATTCAGCAATTAAATGAATTTTATAATAAATTAAAACTTATTGCAGAATTTCTAGAATCTTTTGTAGTCTATAAAAAAATAAAAAAATAGTGCAAATTTTTGAAAAAAAGGTTTCAGATAATATTGACAAAATTAATAATATTGATTCTCGGATTCGAAGTAAAAAAATTTTGATAAATATATTAAACAATGCGTAGGCAAATACGATAGTGCATTAAGTCAAAGATAAAGAAATCATTATTGTTCGAGGTTTTGTGGTCCATAGTACCTATGGACATCATGAGTTGATCAATCCCTTTATCATGAAGTCAGAAGTAAAATACAACGAAGATACATTTTAATAACTTAGAAAGCGAGCAAATCTATGTCCCGTGCGCAAGCAACCATTTTAACCAACATCTGTCTAATCGAAGATCTAGAAAATAAGCGAGTAGTCATGCAATATCGCTCTCCTGAAAACAATCGCTGGTCTGGATATGCCTTTCCAGGAGGTCATGTTGAGAATGGCGAGGCCTTTGCCGAGTCTGTCATTCGTGAAATATACGAAGAAACTGGTTTGACCATTCAGAATCCCCAACTGGTCGGTATTAAAAATTGGCCATTAGATACAGGTGAGCGCTATATCGTCTTTTGCTACAAGGCAACAGAGTTTACTGGGAATCTTCAATCTTCGGATGAAGGTCAAGTTTCTTGGGTAGAAAAAGACCAGATTCCTAACTTGGATCTGGCCTATGATATGTTGCCCTTGATGGAAATGATGGAAGCACCTGATAAGTCGGAATTTTTCTACCGTCATCGTACAGAAGATGGCTGGGAGAAAGAAACCTTTTAGTCTTTTACTAAATAACCAAGCTGATCCAAGGCCTCCTCAATATAGTTGAGGTCTTGTTGTGTCTCTGCTTCGACAAGGTGGTAATGGATACCATCTGTCAATTCTGAAAGGGGTCTAAAGTCAGACTTCTCGACTTGCTCTAGAAAATGCTGAACATCTCGGCGACAGGTGAGTTTGAGCAGGGTTTCAATTTCTCCATAAACTGGATGGTCAATCAAAGTATTCTGTACACGTCCGCCATTATCTACAATGGCTAGGAGTTCCTGCCCAATTTCTTCCATCTCATGTTTGACCTTGAAAAGTTTGTGAACGTAAGGACTGGCATCATTTTCTTTGTAGATATAACCGCGATTAGTGGATAGGATAGGAGCTCCATCTGCTCGGAGAATAGCGATGTCCTGTACAATGACCTGACGTGTGACATGGAAGTGCTCGGCCAAGGTTTGACCATTGAGAGCTTTTGGCGCCTCTTTTAACAGTTTGAGAAGAGCTTGTTTGCGATCCTTTGTCATAGTTTTTCCTTTTAGCGACGTTTTCGAAGCACTTTATAGACAGCTAGTGCTAATGTATAGTCTACCATACTATGGACGATTGTTCCAAAACCGACTAGGACAAAGAGAACATAAAACATATTTTCAACATTTGTCCCTGAAGTAGCATAGAAGATGATACAAGCTACCACTTCAGCGATAGCATGAACAACACCCAAAACAAAGTTAAAAATCCAAGATGCTTTTGGTTTATCCAAGGTTTCAGGGAATTTTTTTAAGTAAAATGCTCCCAAAATACCAAAAACGATGTGAGAAAAGGCGCGCAGGACGATAACCATGGGATAGCCTGCCATCAGGAAGCCAAGACTAGAAGCGATGATCACAAAACCAGCCATCAAAGGTGATAGGAACATGGCGATAAAGATGGCGATATGACTTCCCAAAGTGTAAGAAGCTGGTGGGATGACGATTTTAAATGGCATAATGATTGGAATCAAAATCGCGATTGCTGTGAGTAGGGCAGTCATGGTCATAAACTGCGTTTTTTTCCGTATATCCATAAGAACCTCCATTTATCTGTATATACACAAGTATAGTACAATAAATAGTCAGACATGTCAAGAATTTATTTTGATTTTATTGAAATTTTCAAAAGTATAGGTGGTAGATTCAAAGGATTTTCATATATTTTCAAAATTTTGAACGAATGACTCCTTGGTAAATACCCATTTATGAATAGAAGATGAGCCTTTACTGGTGAAAACTAAAACTCCACCTTCAGTACGAAAGTGGAGTTGTTTTTATTTCTTCAAGGTTTGTAATCGTGGGACAATTGCTACTGTTAGAACGGCAGAAATGACAAGCTCGGCAATTGAGTTTGTAGAAATAACGGTTGCCAGGAGTTTTTGGATATTGCCATCGAAGACATTTCCAAAAAGGAAGAAGATTCCCCCAAGTACAAAGACTGTATTTGTAAGTGAACCGAGAGCTCCGGCAATGATGAGACCCGTTCTATTCTTTAATAATCTATAAACCAAGTAAGGTGTCAGACCAATCAAAATGCGAGGTACAATAGCTATAATCGCTGAATAGATATTTCCGTTTGGTACAAAAGGTGAGAATAGGTAGCTGGTTGGAAGGATTGTAATCGTGTTAACCGTCAAGCTAAGTAATCCCATCAAGAAACCAAGTGTAATACCAACTCGTGGACCGTAAATAATACTTGCAATAATGACAGGAATATGCACGATAGTTGGTTTGATCGGGAATGGGAATAGATTAAATAAGAGGGAGGTCAGAAAATGAATGACCAACATGGTCGCAAAAAAGATAGCAATCGGAGCAATATTAGAGCGTTTTTTCATCGAGGGTTTCCTTTATTCTTTCTAAAATAATATCCAGGTCTGCCAAAGCTCCCCTTCCGTAGTCTCCACAAGCAAGCAGGGATTCTTTAGGAGCAATCAGCTGATAACCGTAGTTTTCTAATGTTTTCAGATTAGTCTGAGTTGCCGGATGGTCATGCATCTTTGTATTCATAGCTGGTGCGACTAACTTTTTGACGTGGTCTGGCAAGGCGAGCGCTGTACTTGTCACCATGTTGTCCGCAAATCCATGGGCTAGTTTGGCAATAGTGTTAGCAGTTGCAGGGGCAACGATAAAAAGGTCGGTTTCTTTGCCTCTTTCGATATGATTGACTTGATCAGGATAGGGTTCTTGCATGACATCAAGGTGGACTGGATTCTGTGAGAGTACCTGTAGTGTCAAAGGCTGGATAAACTCTGTAGCGGCCTGAGTCATTAAGACAGTGACATCATGGCCTTGTTTTTTCAAGGAACTGACTAGGTCAGCTGCTTTATAGGAGGCAATGGAACCTGTCACTGCGATCAGAATGTTTGCCATAGCTTTCCTTTCTATGAATCGTATGTATGAATTGTCTCAAGGAGGAGGTTCGCAATTTCTTCTTTGGTTTGAACGGTTTGAAGACGATCTTTCTCAACCAAAATTGCCCGATGCTGATATGCTGAGATTTGAGTAAGATCAGTTGCTATGATTATGTCAGCCTGGTTCTTGATAAGACTCTGTCTAGCAACTTCAATAAGATGATCCTCAGTAACATCAACCAACAGTTTGAAACCAATCAGATGAATAGAAGGATTCCACTCTTTGACTAGGGAGATAATCTTGGGTGTTTTTTTCAAAAATAAAACCTGCACCTCATCAGTTGAAGAAATCTTAGCTTCTTTATTTTGCTTATCTAATAATTCTTCCAGATTAGAGCTCGTCTTAACTTCATCTAGTCCTGTCATATAAATAGGAGTGTAGTCAGAAACTGCCATCGAATGAATCAAGACCTGATAATCTTGAACACACTCTTTCATTTCTAAAAGAAGATCATTCGTATTTTTGATTTCTAGAATGGTTAGATGGGGATGAAGTTCTGGCTTAAGAGCACTAGGAGTAGTAATTAGACAAACCTCATGACCAGCAGAAAGTAGGGTTTCGGTGATGATTTTCCCCAAGCGCCCAGTCGAGTGATTCGTGATAGAGCGGACGCTATCGATTGCTTCACTTGTACCGCCTGACGTAACTAAAATTTTCATAGGACTATTGTACCAAAAAATAAAATAGAATCAAAAGAAAGCGTTTGTTATTTTATCTAATTTTCCAGCAAGATTATAGTTTTTGGCTATAAAAACTTATAAAAAGTAGAAAAGATGACTAAAATTGGCCTTAAAACTTGATGTTTATAAACTTTACTAAGCTTTTTGTATGTGAAAAATCTTTTTTTGTGTTATAATGAGTTATCATATTAGAGGTTAGAGGAGTTTGCTATGAAAACAGATATTGAAATCGCACAGAGTATTGATTTGAAGCCAATCGTGGATGTTGTGGAGAAACTTGGGATTTCTTACGATGATTTGGAATTGTACGGAAAGTACAAGGCTAAGCTTAGTTTTGATAAAATTCGTGCGGTTGAGAACAATCCAGTTGGTAAATTAATCTTGGTTACTGCTATTAACCCAACACCAGCGGGTGAAGGAAAGTCAACCATTACCATCGGTCTTGCAGATGCCTTAAACAAAATTGGCAAGAAAACCATGATTGCTATCCGCGAACCATCTCTTGGACCAGTAATGGGGATTAAGGGTGGTGCCGCTGGTGGTGGTTATGCGCAAGTTCTGCCAATGGAAGACATCAACCTCCACTTTACTGGGGATATGCATGCCATTACAACTGCTAACAATGCCCTTTCTGCCTTGATTGACAACCACTTGCACCAAGGAAATGAGCTGGGAATTGACCAACGTCGTATTATTTGGAAGCGTGTTGTGGACTTGAACGACCGTGCTCTTCGCCATGTGACTGTTGGTCTTGGCGGTCCTCTAAATGGTATTCCACGTGAGGATGGTTTTGATATTACAGTTGCTTCTGAAATCATGGCGATTTTGTGCTTGGCGACGGACATCGAGGACTTGAAACGCCGTTTGGCTAATATCGTTATTGGCTATCGCTATGACCGTACCCCTGTTTCTGTAGGTGATTTGAAGGTTGAAGGTGCCTTGGCTTTGATCTTGAAGGATGCTATTAAACCGAACTTGGTTCAGACAATTTATGGTACACCTGCCTTTGTACATGGTGGTCCATTTGCCAACATTGCTCATGGATGTAACTCTGTTTTGGCAACAAGCACAGCCCTTCGCTTGGCTGATTACACTGTTACTGAAGCTGGTTTTGGTGCAGACCTTGGTGCTGAGAAATTCCTTGATATCAAGACACCAAACTTGCCAACTTCTCCAGATGCGGTAGTTATCGTCGCAACCCTTCGTGCCCTCAAGATGAACGGTGGAGTTGCTAAAGATGCTTTGACAGAAGAAAATGTTGAAGCGGTTCGTGCAGGTTTTGCTAACTTGAAACGCCACGTTGAGAATATCCGTAAATTTGGAGTGCCTGCAGTCGTCGCGATTAACGAATTTGTTTCTGATACTGAAGCTGAAATCGCAGCCTTGAAAGAACTCTGTGCTTATATTGATGTGCCAGTTGAACTAGCAAGTGTCTGGGCTGATGGCGCAGAAGGAGGAGTAGCGCTTGCTGAAACGGTTGTCAAGACAATTGCTGAAACACCAGCTAACTATAAACGTTTGTATGACAATGACCTTTCTGTCCAAGAAAAGATCGAAAAGATTGTTACTGAAATCTATCGCGGTAGCAAAGTCAACTTTGAGAAGAAAGCTCAAACACAAATCGCTCAAATCGTTCAAAATGGTTGGGATAAATTGCCAATCTGTATGGCGAAAACTCAATACAGTTTCTCAGACAATCCAAATGCACTTGGAGCCCCAGAAAACTTTGAAATTACCATTCGTGAATTGGTGCCAAAATTGGGGGCGGGCTTCATCGTTGCCTTAACTGGTGATGTTATGACCATGCCAGGACTTCCAAAACGGCCTGCCGCTCTCAACATGGACGTTGAAAGCGACGGAACTGTTCTAGGATTGTTCTAAAATTTAGATGATATTAAAAGAGTTTGGAAATGCCATCCAAGCTCTTTTTCATGTTAGAAGATAACCTCAACTTTATTTGAGAAAGACATGTTTTGTAAGCTATGGTGAAAAATTTGCTTGTCAAAGTGTTCTCCGTAAAGTTTCTATTTTCCCTGAATTCTGATATAATAGAAACATTGACTTCAAGAGTAAGGAAGAGAAAATGAACGCATTATTGAATGGAATGAATGACCGTCAGGCTGAGGCGGTGCAAACGACTGAGGGGCCCTTGTTAATCATGGCGGGGGCTGGTTCTGGGAAGACTCGTGTTTAACCCACAGAATCGCTTACTTGATTGATGAAAAGATGGTCAATCCTTGGAATATCTTGGCCATTACCTTTACCAATAAGGCGGCTCGTGAGATGAAAGAGCGTGCTTATGGTCTCAATCCAGCTACTCAGGACTGTCTGATTGCAACTTTTCACTCCATGTGTGTTCGTATTCTGCGTCGTGATGCGGATCATATCGGCTACAATCGTAATTTTACTATAGTGGATCCAGGAGAGCAACGAACTCTCATGAAACGCATTCTCAAACAGTTGAACTTGGATCCGAAAAAATGGAATGAACGGACAATCTTGGGAAGCATTTCCAATGCTAAGAATGACTTGATTGATGATGTGGCTTATGCTTCCCAAGCTGGCGATATGTACACGCAAATTGTGGCTCAATGTTACACAGCCTATCAAAAAGAGCTTCGTCAGTCTGAGTCCCTTGACTTTGATGATTTAATCATGTTGACCCTGCGTCTTTTTGATCAAAATCCTGATGTCTTGACCTACTACCAGCAGAAGTTCCAATACATTCACGTGGATGAGTACCAAGATACCAACCATGCCCAGTATCAATTGGTCAAACTCTTGGCTTCACGCTTTAAAAACATCTGTGTGGTCGGTGATGCGGACCAGTCTATCTATGGTTGGCGTGGTGCGGATATGAAAAATATCTTAGATTTTGAGAAAGATTATCCTCAAGCCAAGGTTGTCTTGTTAGAAGAAAACTATCGCTCAACCAAAACCATTCTCCAAGCCGCCAATGATGTCATTAAAAATAATAAAAATCGTCGTCCTAAGAATCTCTGGACTCAGAATGCTGATGGGGAGCAGATTATTTACTATCGTGCCAATGACGAACAAGATGAAGCTGTTTTTGTAGCCAAAACCATCGATGAACTCGGTCGCAGTCAAAACTTCCTCCACAAGGATTTTGCAGTTCTTTATCGAACTAATGCGCAATCCCGTACTATTGAGGAAGCCCTGCTCAAGTCCAATATTCCTTATACCATGGTTGGAGGGACCAAGTTCTACAGCCGTAAGGAAATCCGTGATATTATTGCCTACCTCAACCTCATTGCTAATCTGAGTGACAATATCAGTTTTGAGCGTATTATCAATGAGCCTAAACGTGGAATTGGGCCAGGCACTGTTGAGAAAATTCGCGACTTTGCTAACCTGCAGGACATGTCCATGCTAGACGCTTCAGCCAATATCATGCTGTCTGGCATCAAAGGAAAAGCAGCTCAATCTATCTGGAACTTTGCCAATATGATACTGGATTTACGAGAGCAACTGGATCAATTAACCATTACAGAGTTGGTTGAAGCGGTTCTGGAAAAAACAGGTTATGTCCATATTCTTAATGCCCAAGCAACCTTGGAAAGCAAGGCTCGGGTTGAGAATATCGAAGAGTTCCTATCTGTTACTAAGAATTTTGATGACAATCCTGATAGTCAAGAAGAGGAAACAGGTTTAGATAAACTCAGTCGTTTCTTGAATGACCTTGCCTTAATTGCCGATACAGATTCTGGCAGTCAGGAGACATCTGAAGTAACCTTGATGACACTCCATGCAGCTAAAGGACTGGAGTTTCCGGTTGTCTTTATTATCGGGATGGAGGAAAATGTCTTTCCACTTAGTCGAGCAACTGAGGATCCTGATGAGCTAGAAGAAGAACGCCGTTTGGCCTATGTAGGTATCACGCGCGCTGAAAAGATCCTCTATCTGACCAACGCCAACTCCCGTTTGCTTTTCGGTCGTACTAGCTACAACCGCCCAACACGTTTCATCAATGAAATTAGCTCTGACTTGCTTGAATATCAAGGCTTGGCTCGTCCAGCTAATACTAGCTTCAAGGCATCTTATAGTAGTGGTGGAATTGCCTTCGGTCAAGGAATGAGTTTGGCTCAGGCGCTTCAAGACCGTAAACGCAAGGCTGCACCAAGCTCTATCCAGTCAAGTGGTCTCCCATTTGGTCAATTTGCAGCAGGCGCAAAATCAGCGTCTAGCGAGACAAATTGGTCCATTGGTGATATTGCCCTTCACAAGAAATGGGGAGAAGGCACTGTTCTGGAAGTGTCAGGTAGCGGTGCTACTCAGGAACTAAAAATCAATTTCCCAGAAGTGGGGTTGAAAAAGCTGCTTGCTAGTGTAGCTCCAATTGAGAAAAAAATCTAATTATCCATCCTTCTCACGAATAATAAAGTGAGGAGGATTTTTATGTCAGTATTTCATTCCAAGAAGATTCACTTTTGCCGAGAGAAAGATTGGTTAGAGAAGGAGTAGAATCTCTGAGCAATCAAGAATTACTAGCTATTCTGCTTAGAACCGGAACGCGTCAGGCAAATGTTTTTGAAATTTCCCAGAAAGTCTTGAATAGTCTTAACAGTCTAACTGATTTGAAAAAAATGACCCTGCAGGAATTGCAGAGTCTGTCTGGTATAGGGCGAATAAAAGCCATTGAACTACAAGCAGTGATTGAACTGGGGCATCGCATTCACAAGCATGAAACCCTTGAGATGGAAAGTATCCTCAGTAGTCAAAAACTTGCTAAGAAAATGCAACAGGAACTTGGAGACAAAAAACAAGAGCACCTAGTGGCGCTCTATCTCAATACTCAAAATCAAATCATTCATCAGCAGACCATTTTTATCGGAACCGCGACACGCAGTATTGCAGAACCAAGGGAAATCCTTCACTATGCCCTCAAGCATATGGCTACCTCTGTCATTCTCGTTCACAATCATCCATCCGGTGCTGTAGCTCCTAGTCGAAATGACGATCATGTCACTAAGCTAGTAAAGGAAGCTTGTGAACTGATGGGACTGGTTTTCCTAGATCATCTGATTGTCTCTCACTCTGCTTACTTTAGTTACCGTGAAAAGACAGATCTGATTTAAAGTTCATTAACAACATAGTCAAATAGTGTTTTATCCTTAGGACGATTTTCAAATAGAAATTCTGGATGCCATTGAACACCAAGGTAAGGAAAGCCGTCCGTAGTTGTCACAGCCTCTATTATCTCATCCTTGGGATCAAAGGCCACAACCTTTAAATTTGTGGCCAAATCCTTAATGCTCTGATGGTGGAAGGAGTTGATATGAGAGATTTCTCCGTAGATTTCTCTGAGAACAGTATCAGGTTCTGTCACCAAACGTTGGGTTGTGTATTCGGCAGAACAATCCTGCCAATGGTCTTCGATATCTTGGTATAGAGTTCCACCCATTGCAACGTTAAAAAGCTGAGTACCACGACAAACAGAAAAAATCGGTTTTTTCTGTTTAATGGCTTCCTTGATAAGAGCTAATTCAAACTGGTCTCTTTGAAGATGGTAGTCGTCGCTGTCAATGGTTTTAGGCTCACCGTAAAATTTTGGATCAACATTTTGCCCACCTGTTAGGATGAGTTTATCAATCATTCCTATATAGTGGCTAGCCATTTCTTGATCACCAATCGGTAGGATGATGGGAATTCCACCAGCGTTCTTGACTCCTTCAACAAAGCCTTTTGCTGCATAGCTCATCATGATATCATCATCTGGATGAGCTTTTTCATTTCCTGTAATCCCAATAACTGGTTTTTTCATAAATGCTTTCGCTTTCTAATCCTCTTTCCGCATAAAATAGAGGAGGGTTTGGAGTTCGCTTGTCAAATCGACATACTGAACGACCACATCTTTTGGAAGGTGCAGGTGAACAGGAGAAAAACTGAGAATGCCTTTTATACCTGCATCGACCAAAAGATTGGCAACTTCTTGTGATTTAACACTTGGAACAGTTAGGATAGCAGTTTTAACATCTGCGTCCTTGATCTTTTCCTTGATTTGAGATATACCATAGATGGGAATCCTGTCAGCAGTCTGAGTACCGACTTCAGGATGGTCATCTAGGTCAAAGGCCATGATAATCTTCATCTTGTTGCGCTCATGGAAACGGTAGTGGAGAAGGGCATGCCCCATATTACCAATCCCAACCAACATAACATTGGTGATGGAGTTATCATTTAGGAGGTCAGCAAAAAAGGTCATTAGTTTTTTGACATCATAACCAAATCCGCGTCTTCCTAGTTCACCAAAGTAAGAAAAATCACGACGCACTGTCGCAGAATCGATACCGATAGCCTCTGCAATTTGCTTAGAGTTGGCACGCTCGATTTTTTCTGCATGAAATCTCTTGAAAATTCGATAGTAAAGAGAGAGTCTTTTTGCTGTTGCTTTTGGGATAGCAGACTGTTTAACTTTCACAAAATCACAACCTTTCTATTCTTCTATTTTATAGAAACATTGTGAAAAAATCAACAAAAACTAAGAAAATTCTTAGTTTTTGTCTGAAAAGTTAGTTTGTGATAGAAAACGATAGAGATTTCCGACTAATCCTCGGTAGATTACTTTATCATTGAGGGTTAGTGAGGTTACCAAAAATGTATCAGGTATGGTCACGCATCCTGATAGGGCCAGCATAAGCTCTTCGTAATCGGCAAATTCAAGTGTGCGTTCTACTTGATAACTATCTTTATATGTGAGACGATACATAGCAAACTATCTTTCTTCTTTTGTGAAGATTCCGCGTTCTACAAGGCTATCCATGAGGAAGTAGAATTTCTCTTGGTGGATATGGTGTTCTTCAGATTTAAAAATATTCACCAAACGAAGACCAGATTTGTCAGTGATGTTAATCTTAACACCTGTAAGATCTTTATTGATGATAATTTTTAGTAGGAAACCTTCTCCACTGTTTGGGATTTTTTCAAGTAGACGAGTTAGTTCGTAGTTTCCGACTTTTGTTTCAGAGAAAGTATTGTCTTTCAGTGTGAACTTTTTGACAGTTGGACTAAGTGTATAGTCGTAGCGGCAGTTTTGTAGTTTAATGGTTTTTTCGAATGCCATTAGGTTAATCTCCAATAATATTTTTTAAGGTTTGTGCCAGTTGTTTCAGTTCTTTCTCGGTATTAAGAGGAGAAAGACTGATACGGACAGACTCTTTTAAACGATGGGAATCAGCCCCATAAAAAGCTTCGAGTACATGACTGGTCTGTACAATACCAGCAGTACAGGCTGAACCGGTTGAGATTGAAATTCCTTCTAGGTCTAACCGGAGCAAGAGCAAATCATTTTTTTGACCAGGGAAACCGATATTGAAAACATAAGGCAGTTGATTTTGACCTTCATTAAGATAATAGTCCAAACCTTCAATCTCTTCTAGAAAAGCAGTTTTTAATCCCTCTAGTTTTTGGTAATGCTCGGCTTGATGATCCAAGTCTTCTTTGAGAGCAGCAACCATGCCTACAATGGCAGCAAGGTTTTCTGTCCCAGCTCGTTTCTTTTGTTCTTGGTCTCCACCGTGAAGGTAGGAATCAAAGTCCATAGACGAAGCGTAAAGAAAACCAATTCCTTTTGGTCCATGGAACTTGTGAGCAGAAGCACTGAGAAAATCGATTCCTAATTCCTCAGGATGGATAGGAACTTTTCCGATAGCCTGAACAGCGTCTACATGATAAGCAGCAGAATGTTCTTTTTAAAAACACGTCCAATCTCAGCGATAGGTAAGAGACTACCCGTCTCATTATTAGCATACATAGTGGAAACGAGAATGGTATCGTCACGTAAAGCTTCTTGAATCTGCCCCGCCGTAATCTCTTGATTCACTGGTTGGATGATGGTAGCTTCAAAGCCAAAATGTTGAACCAGATAATCAATGGTTTCAAGGACAGAATGGTGTTCAATAGCTGTCGTGATGATGTGTTTTTCCTCTTTCTTGATGGCGGAGACAATAGCCGATAATAGCTGTATTGTTACTTTCTGTCCCTCCAGATGTGAAAAAAAGATTCGTTGTGGCTTGGTTCCTAGTAAGTGAGCTAACTCCTGACGGGCTTCACGGAGTAGTTTACCAGCATGGCGACCATGACTGTGAATACTTGAAGGATTCCCATGGGTTTCTTGCATGACCTTGGTCATTTCTGCGAGAGCTACTGCTGACATTGGAGTAGTAGCAGCATTGTCTAAATAGATCAAAGAATCACCTTATTCCTTTTTATTATATGCAAAGAGTGGGCTAACTGGTTTTCTTTCGTGGATACGGACGATGGCATCACCAATCAATTCGCTAGCGGTGATATAACATACATTTTCTGGAGTTCTTTCTTTGGTTGCTACCGAGTCAGTCACTAGGATTTCTTTAATGTTTGCGGCATCAAGAAGCTCGGCGGCACCTTCTACAAAGAGTCCGTGACTAGAGACCGCATAGATTTCAGTTGCCCCTTCACGTTCGACGATTTTTGCTGCTTCTGAAAAAGTACGTCCAGTATTTAGGATATCATCAATCAAGATGGCTTTTTTGCCTTCAACATCACCGATGATATAGCCTTGGCTACGCTCTGAATCGTCTTGAGCATAGTCGATGATTGCGATTGGTGCATCTAAGTATTCAGCTAAGCTACGGGCACGTTTGACGCCAGAATTTTTTGGACTAACAACAACCACATCTGATCCCAGCAACCCTTTATCGCTGTAGTGTTTAGCAAAGAGAGGAATTGTATAGAGGTTATCTACTGGAATGTCAAAGAAACCTTGAACCTGAACAGCGTGCAAATCAAGAGTCAGAACACGACTTACACCAGCCTTGACAAGCATATTGGCAACCAGTTTTGCAGTGAGGGGTTCGCGAGAAGAAGCGATACGATCCTGACGAGCATAACCAAAGTAAGGAAGGACAACATTGATACTATGAGCACTTGCACGTACACAAGCATCAACCATGATTAACAACTCCATCAAGTGGTTGCTAACGGGGTAGCTGGTTGATTGGATGATGTAGACATCGTAACCACGGACACTCTCTTCAATGTTGACCTGGATTTCACCATCAGAAAATTGGCGAGAAGATAATTTTCCGAGAGGTATCCCAACCGTTTCTGCGATTTTTTGTGCAATTTCATGATTGGAATTAAGTGCAAAAAGTTTCATGTTGTTTCTATCTGACATTATGGACCGTCCTCTGTAAACTCTAAATATTTTATCTTCATTATTTTACCAAAAAATGGAGATTATTTCAGCATTTTTTCATGCTTTTAATAAAACGAATTAATTTTGAAGGAGCTTTTTGGTAAGTGATACCATTTTTTGAAAGAAATTGCTGAAAATCTCGTTTTCCTTCCTCGTAATCAGTGACTTCTAGCTCCAGTTCGTAGTCTGTATGATCAAAGTAGTGACTTTCATCTAGTGCCATTAGACCAATCGACGTTTCCATTTCGTAACGAATAGTTGCAAGACAACCCAGAACAAACCAGTCTTGGCTTAGAATGCCAATCTTAGCAAGCTCCTCTAGAACGAGTCCTTGAGGAAGTGTTTGTTTCTAAGTAAGATTCAGCCTCTGGAAGATTCAGTTTCTGATTGTATTCCATATTTCCTACAGTTTGTGGCACTTTCAAGGTCAACTCCGCCCAATCTGAAAAGGTGCGAATGCGCATGGCAACCTTCTTTTCACGCAGTTGGAAATCTGGTGTGTCAATGTAGTAGTTTTTCTGAAGGACGGGTTGGATATGGGAAAACTGTTTTTTTAGATGATCATATTCCTCTTTTTTCAGAAGTGTTTTCAATTCTATTTCTAAATGTTTCATTTTTCTAACCTTTTTTTTATCTTTGAAAGCGATTTATGATATAATGGACAATGTATTTATTGTATACGAATGTACTGAAAAAATCAAAGATTTTCGACAGGGCAATCAAACATTACAAGGGAGAAAATATGACCATAGAATGGGAAGAATTTTTAGATCCTTACATTCAAGCTGTTGGTGAATTGAAGATTAAGCTTCGTGGAATTCGAAAACAATATCGTAAACAAAACAAGCACTCTCCGATTGAGTTTGTTACTGGACGGGTGAAGCCGATTGAAAGTATCAAAGAAAAAATGGCTCGTCGAGGAATTACTTATGCAACTCTGGAAAATGACCTGCAAGATATCGCAGGGCTGCGTGTCATGGTTCAATTTGTAGATGATGTTCAGGAGGTTGTTGCAATTTTACGCAAACGCCATGATATGAGAGTCGTTCAGGAACGGGATTATATCACCCATCGGAAGGCTTCGGGCTATCGCTCCTATCATGTGGTGGTAGAGTATACAGTTGACACCATCAGTGGTGTTAAGACGATTCTGGCTGAAATTCAAATCCGGACCTTGGCTATGAATTTCTGGGCTACCATTGAGCATTCGCTCAATTATAAGTATCAGGGGGATTTTCCAGAGGAGATCAAGAAACGCTTGGAGATTACAGCTAGAATTTCCCATCAATTGGATGAAGAAATGGGTAAGATTCGAGATGACATTCAGGAAGCGCAGGCGCTCTTTGATCCTTTGAGTAGAAAACTAAACGACGGTGTAGGAAATAGTGACGATACAGATGAAGAATACAGGTAAGCGAGTTGATCTCATAGCTAATAGAAAGCCACAGAGTCAGAATGTTTTACATAAACTGAGAGAAAAACTCAAAAAACAGCATTTTATAATTAATGATACAAATCCCGACATCGTCATTTCGATTGGCGGGGATGGGATGCTTTTGTCTGCCTTTCATAAGTATGAGAATCAGTTAGACAAGGTTCGATTTGTTGGCGTCCATACTGGACATTTAGGCTTTTACACGGATTATCGTGACTTCGAGTTGGACCAGTTGGTTTCCAATCTCCAATTGGATACTGGTGCCAAGGTTTCTTATCCAGTCTTGAATGTCAAAGTGACACTTGAAAATGGAGATGTAAAAACCTTCCGTGCTCTAAATGAAGCTAGTATCCGTCGATCAGATCGCACCATGGTTGCGGATATTATCATTAATCATGTTCCGTTCGAGCGATTTCGAGGAGATGGTGTGACTGTTTCAACGCCGACTGGAAGCACTGCCTATAACAAATCCTTGGGGGGAGCTGTCTTGCATCCTACCATTGAAGCCTTGCAACTGACTGAAATTGCGAGTCTCAATAACCGAGTTTATCGAACACTTGGTTCTTCGATAATCGTTCCGAAGAAAGATAAAATCGAGCTTTTACCAACTCGTAATGACTATCACACGTTATCGGTTGACAATAGTATCTATTCTTTCCGAAATATAGAAAGGATTGAGTACCAAATCGACCATCACAAGATTCACTTCGTAGCGACTCCAAGTCACACTAGTTTCTGGAATCGTGTCAAAGATGCCTTCATCGGAGAGGTGGACGAATGAGGTTCGAATTTACCGCAGATGAACATGTTAAGGTTAAAACATTTCTCAAGAAACACGAGGTTTCTAAAGGACTGTTGGCTAAGATAAAGTTTCGAGGTGGGACTATCTTAGTCAATGATCAACCTCAGAATGCGACTTATCTCTTAGATATTGGAGATAGGGTGACCATCGACATCCCTGCAGAGGAAGGCTTTGAAACACTTGAAGCCATTGATCGTCCTCTAGATATCTTGTATGAGGATGACCACTTTTTGGTTTTGAATAAGCCTTATGGAGTAGCCTCTATTCCTAGTGTCAATCATTCCAATACCATTGCCAATTTTATCAAGGGTTACTATGTCAAGCGGGAATATGAAAACCAGCAGGTTCATATCGTGACCAGGCTTGATAGAGATACATCTGGTTTGATGCTCTTTGCTAAACACGGTTATGCTCATGCACGATTAGACAAGCAGCTGCAACGAAAGTCTATCGAAAAACGTTATTTCGCTTGGTTAAGGGAGATGGTTTTCTGGAGCCAGAAGGGGAGATTATCGCCCCGATTGCGCGTGATGTGGACTCCATTATCACGAGACGGGTCGCCAAGGGTGGAAAATACGCCCATACATCTTACAAAGTTGTAGCTTCTTATGGAGACATTCATTTGGTTGATATTCGCCTGCATACTGGTCGAACTCATCAGATTCGAGTGCATTTTTCTCATATTGGCTTCCCTTTGTTGGGAGATGATCTCTATGGTGGCAGCCTAGAAGATGGTATTCAACGCCAGGCCCTGCATTGCCATTCCTTATCCTTTTATCATCCCTTCTTAGGGCATCAGCTGGAGCTGGAAACCCCTTTGCCAGATGATTTTAACAATCTTATCACTCAGTTATCAACTAATACTCTTTAAAATCTATTTTGAGTATAATTTAATTTCTTAAAGGAGAAAACTCATGGAAGTTTTTGAAAGTCTCAAAGCCAATCTTGTTGGCAAAAATGCTCGTATCGTTCTCCCTGAAGGGGAAGAACCCCGTATTCTTCAAGCGACCAAACGCTTGGTAAAAGAAACAGAAGTTGTTCCTGTTTTGCTGGGGAACCCAGAAAAAATTAAAATTTATCTTGAAATCGAAGGGATTATGGATGGTTATGAAGTGATTGACCCTCAACAGTATTCTCAATTTGAAGAAATGGTAACTACCTTGGTTGAACGCCGTAAAGGCAAAATGACTGAAGAAGATGCTCGTAAGATTTTGAGTGAAGACGTCAACTATTTTGGTGTTATGCTCGTTCACATGGGCTTGGTTGATGGGATGGTATCAGGTGCGATTCACTCAACAGCCGCAACCGTTCGTCCTGCACTTCAAATCATAAAAACTCGTCCAAATGTAACCCGTACTTCAGGTGCTTTCCTCATGGTTCGTGGTACAGAACGCTACCTATTTGGTGACTGTGCTATCAATATCAATCCAGATGCAGAAGCTTTGGCTGAAATCGCTGTTAACTCGGCAATCACAGCTAAGATGTTTGGCATTGAACCTAAAATCGCTATGCTGAGCTACTCTACTAAAGGTTCAGGGTTCGGCGAAAGTGTTGATAAGGTAGTGGAAGCGACTAAAATTGCTCATGATTTGCGTCCTGACCTTGAGATTGATGGTGAGTTACAATTTGATGCTGCCTTTGTTCCCGAAACTGCAGCTCTAAAAGCACCAGGTAGCAACGTTGCTGGTCAAGCAAATGTCTTTATCTTCCCAGGAATCGAAGCGGGGAATATCGGTTACAAGATGGCGGAACGTCTTGGTGGATTTGCGGCTGTAGGTCCTGTTCTGCAAGGTTTGAACAAACCAGTTAACGACCTTTCTCGTGGATGTAACTCTGATGATGTTTACAAGTTAACCCTTATCACAGCAGCTCAAGCAGTTCATCAATAAGAAAAAGGCCTCTTTCCTTTGGGAAGAGGCTTTTTAGCGCTAAGAAAAGGACAGTTAGAAGCTTCTATGTTATACTAGATATATGTTAGATTTGAAAGAATACGGTGTTGACATGTGGCCAGAGGAGAAGATTTTCTCTTTTCGTGAGAAACTCCTCAACTGGTACGATGAAAACAAACGGGATTTACCATGGCGTAGAAGTAAAAATCCTTATCATATCTGGGTTTCTGAAATTATGCTCCAGCAGACTAGAGTAGATACGGTCATTCCCTACTACGAACGATTCTTGGACTGGTTTCCAACTGTTGAAAGTTTGGCAAAAGCGCCTGAGGAGCGTTTGTTGAAAGCATGGGAGGGGTTAGGTTATTATTCTAGGGTGCGTAATATGCAGGCTGCGGCTCAGCAAATTATGGTTGACTTTGAAGGGACATTTCCAAACACTTACGAAGGAATTTCTAGCTTGAAAGGGATTGGCCCCCTATACTGCAGGAGCTATTTCTAGTATCGCTTTTAATCTACCCGAGCCAGCAGTTGATGGCAATGTCATGCGAGTTTTGGCACGCCTGTTTGAGGTCAACTATGATATCGGAGTTCCCAGCAATCGAAAGATTTTCCAAGCTATGATGGAAATCTTGATTGATCCAGAGCGGCCGGGAGACTTTAATCAAGCCTTGATGGACCTAGGCTCTGATATAGAGGCTCCAGTTAATCCTCGACCAGAAGAAAGTCCTGTTAAGGAATTTAGTGCAGCGTATCAGAATGGAACCATGGATTCTTATCCGATTAAAGAACCCAAGAAAAAGCCTCTTCCAATCTATCTCAAGGCCTTGGTTGTGCGCAATGATCGAGGTCAATATTTACTAGAGAAAAATGAAAGTGAGAAACTGCTAGCTGGTTTTTGGCATTTTCCATTGATAGAAGTAGAGGAGTTTTCACAGGAAGAGGAACAGCTGAATCTATTTGCTCAGGTTGCTGAAAAAAGCGTTGCTTTTGGTCCAACACCCCAAGAAAGTTTTGAACAGGATTATGATTTAGAAGTTAATTGGTCCCATCAAGTTTTTGATCAAGTCAAGCATGTCTTTAGTCATCGTAAATGGCATATTCAAATCCTAGCGGGTCAGGTGACAGAATCAAAACAGTTTTCTGACAGAGAAATTCGCTGGATCTCCCCTCAGGAGTTTTCTGACTACCCACTCGCTAAACCTCAACAAAAGATTTGGCAGGCTTATAAAATAGCTCTTGAAGATGAAGGCTGGAATTAGTCATTTGTGCCTTCTTTGCATTTTTTTGTTATAATGGATAGAGAAAAGGTGAACATATGAAAAAAATATTAGTTGTAGATGATGAGAAACCAATCTCAGATATTATTAAGTTCAATATGACCAAGGAAGGTTATGAAGTTGTAACAGCCTTTAATGGTCGTGAGGCAATCGAGCTATTTGAAGCGGAGCAACCCGATATTATTATCCTAGACTTGATGCTACCTGAAATCGATGGTTTAGAAGTAGCCAAAGCTATTCGTAAGACGAGCAGTGTTCCAATCATTATGCTCTCGGCTAAGGATAGCGAGTTTGACAAGGTTATCGGTTTGGAACTAGGGGCAGATGATTATGTGACCAAGCCATTTTCAAACCGTGAGTTGCAGGCGCGTGTCAAGGCTTTACTCCGTCGTACAGACCTTTCTTCAGATAGTCAAGAGTCTGATGAAAAGAAATCCCAACCCCTACATATTGGCGATTTGGAAATTCTGCCCGACGCTTACGTGGCCAAAAAATATGGTGAGGAATTAGATTTGACCCACCGTGAGTTTGAGCTTTTATATCACCTAGCTTCCCATATTGGTCAAGTGATTACGCGTGAACACTTGCTTGAGACTGTTTGGGGTTATGATTATTTTGGTGATGTTCGCACAGTGGATGTGACCATCCGACGTTTGCGTGAAAAGATTGAAGATACTCCAAGCCGTCCAGAGTATATCCTCACCCGTCGTGGCGTTGGCTACTATATGAGAAATAATGATTGAAGCAATTAAACAAAGCATTCTGAACAGAGATTTTATCTTTATCTTGATTTTAGTCGGCTTTATCTTGGTGGTTACCTTACTATTGCTAGAAAATCGCCGAGATAATAAACGCTTAAAAGAGATAAATCAAAAGGTTAAGGATTTGATTGCAGGGGATTATTCTCGAGTTTTGGATACGCAAGGAAGCTCTGAAATTACCAACATCACCAATAATCTAAATGATTTGTCTGAGGTTATTCGGTTAACGCAGGAGAATCTGGAGCAAGAATCAAAAAGGCTTAACAGTATTCTTTCTTATATGACAGATGGAGTTCTTGCGACCAATCGTCGTGGCCAGATTACCATGATTAACGATATGGCTAAGAAACAGCTGGGTGTGCAGAAAGAAGATGTCCTCAACAAAAGTATTCTAGAATTACTTAAACTAGAAGATGAGTATGAACTGCGTGACCTGATTACACAGATTCCTGAGTTGATGATTGACTCTCAGGATGCCAATGGTGAATACCTAAGCCTTCGTGTACGTTTCGCTCTGGTTCGCCGAGAGTCTGGCTTCATCTCTGGTTTGGTTGCTGTTTTACATGATACAACCGAGCAGGAGAAGGAAGAACGTGAACGGAGACTCTTCGTTTCAAATGTGAGTCATGAGTTGAGAACTCCTTTGACCAGTGTTAATCTTATCTTGAAGCCTTGGACGAGGGGGCCTTGTATGATCCTGTAGCCCCTGATTTTATCAAGGTTTCGCTCGATGAAACCAACCGTATGATGCGGATGGTGACAGATCTCTTGCATCTCTCTCGCATTGATAATGCGACCACTCGACTGGATGTGGAGTTGATTAACTTTACGGCATTTATCACCTTTATTCTCAACCGCTTTGATAAGATGAGAAGTCAGGATGACGAGAAAAAATATGAGTTGGTTAGAGATTACTCAATTAACTCAGTTTGGATTGAGATTGATACCGATAAAATGACCCAAGTGATTGATAATATTCTCAACAATGCTATCAAGTACTCACCAGATGGTGGGAAAATCACTGTCAGCATGAAAACCACTGATGATCAGATGATTTTATCCATCAAAGACCAAGGTCTAGGTATTCCAAAACAAGATTTACCGAAGATTTTCGACCGTTTTTACCGTGTCGATCGTGCTAGAAGTCGTGCCCAAGGTGGAACTGGTCTAGGCCTAGCCATCGCCAAAGAAATCATCAAACAGCACAATGGCTTTATTTGGGCTAAGAGTGAATACGGTAAGGGATCAACCTTCACCATTGTGCTCCCTTATGATAAGGATGCCGTAAAAGAAGAAATATGGGAGGACGAAATAGAAGACTAGAATGAGTGAAATAGGCTTTAAATACAGTATTTTAGCATCAGGTTCCAGTGGAAATTCCTTTTATCTAGAAACGTCAAAAAAGAAGATCTTAGTGGATGCAGGCTTATCTGGTAAGAAAATTACCAGTCTGTTGAGTGAAATCAATCGCAAGCCTGAAGATTTGGATGCGATTTTGATTACGCATGAGCATTCAGACCATATCCATGGAGTCGGTGTGTTGGCTCGAAAGTATGGTATGGATCTTTATGCCAATGAAAAAACCTGGCAGGCTATGGAAAATAGCAAGTACCTCGGGAAAGTGAATTCATCGCAGAAGCATATTTTTGAAATGGGAAAAACCAAAACTTTTGGTGATATCGACATCGAGAGTTTTGGGGTTAGTCATGATGCCGCAGCACCCCAGTTTTACCGATTTATGAAAGATGACAAGAGCTTTGTCATGCTGACAGATACAGGTTACGTCAGTGATCGTATGGCAGGGATTGTCGAGAATGCTGACGGTTATCTCATCGAATCCAACCACGATGTGGAGATTTTGCGAGCAGGTTCTTACGCTTGGAGACTCAAACAGCGAATCCTCTCGGATCTCGGTCACCTTTCTAACGAAGACGGAGCTGAGGCTATGATTCGTACCATGGGAAATCGTACCAAGAAGATCTACCTTGGTCACTTGTCAAAAGAGAACAATATCAAGGAACTGGCTCATATGACCATGGTCAATCAGCTAGCACAAGCTGATCTGGGAGTCGGAGTTGACTTTAAGGTTTACGATACCTCCCCAGATACCGCAACACCATTGACAGATATATAAAAAAGAAGGCGAGTGCCTTCTTTTTTATATATTTTACAATCCTGCAAATTCTTTGATTTCTTGTGCTGACATAGAAGAGTCGCAACGGACATTGATTTGGCCATCTGCAATGTGAACAAATCCTGGTACGGTTGGGATTCCATAACGTGAGCGGAATTCTTGTAACTCATTGAGTTGGCTGGGTTCTTCACTATTGATAAAGTAGATGTGTGCTTTGGTTTCAGCTACGACACCTGCTAATGTACCAGCAAATTTACGGCAGTAAGGGCAAGTTTTGCGACCGATAAAGAAGGTTGCAGTTTCTTTTTTATCAAGAGCTTCTTGCGCACGCGCAACTGTAGTGACTTCAAGGTCTTTGATATTATCTAAAAATTGTTCCATGAGATTACCTCGCTTTCATTGATATGTCTAGTATGCCATAAAGTTTCTAAAATTGCTTAGATTTGATACGAAAAAAAGATGAGATTGGTTTGTCTCATCTTTTATAGGATTTTATTTTACAAAAGCATTGATTTCTGCTTCGATGTTAGCAATCTTAGCTTGTGATTCTTCGTTTGTTTCCCCTACAACTGCAATGTAGAACTTGATTTTTGGTTCTGTCCCTGAAGGGCGAACGGCAATCCATGAACCGTCAGCAAGTGTGTATTTCAAAACATCACTTGGTGGAGTTGTCAAGTTTGTAACAGTACCATCTGCAGCAGTAGCTGTTTGGGCTTTGAAGTCTTCTACGACAGTGATAGCTGTTGCATTCCATTCTTTTGGAGCATTGTTACGGAATTTAGCCATAATCGCTTTGATTTGTTCAGCACCATCGACACCTGAAAGGGTAACAGAGATAGTTTTTTCTGCGTAGTAGCCGTACTCTTTGTAGATTTCTTCGATACCGTCAGCAAGAGTCAAACCACGTGAACGGTAGTAGGCAGCAAGTTCAGCAACGACAAGAACGGCTTGGATAGCGTCTTTATCACGTACGAATGGTTTAATCAAGTAACCGAAGCTTTCTTCAAATCCCATCATGTAAGTGTGATTGTGTTTTTCTTCGAATTCTTGGATTTTTTCAGCGATAAATTTGAAACCAGTCAAAACGTTGAACATGGTTGCGCCGTAGCTTTCAGCAATCTTCGTTACCAAGTCAGTTGATACGATAGATTTGCAGAGAGCTGCATTTTCAGGAAGAGTTCCAGCGTTTTTGTGTGCTTCCAAGATGTATTTAGCCATGATAGCACCGATTTGGTTACCGGAAAGGTTGAGGTAGCTACCATCTTTTTGAAGAACTTCAACACCAACACGGTCTGCGTCTGGGTCAGTTGCCACAAGAACATCTGCACCAACTTGACGACCAAGTTCTTCAGCAAGGGCAAAGGCTGCTTGACTTTCTGGGTTTGGAGATTTAACAGTTGAAAAGTCAGGGTCTGGGGTTGCTTGCGCTTCAACAACTTGAACAGAGTCAAATCCTGCTTGGGCAAGAGCACGACGAGCCAACATTTCACCAGTACCATGAAGTGGTGTGTAGACAATCTTCATGTCCTTACCAAATTCTTCAATCAAGGCTGGGTTGATGTTAACGTCCTTCACTTCTTTGAGGTATTCTGCATCGACAGCTTCGCCGATAACTTCAATCAAGCCAGAAGCTTTTTCAGCTTCCACATCAGCAACTTCCACAGCAAATGGATTTTCGATTGCACGGATATAAGTAGTCAAAGCGTCTGCATCGTGTGGAGGCATTTGTCCACCGTCTTCACCGTAAACCTTATAACCATTAAATGGAGCTGGGTTGTGGCTGGCAGTGATCATAATACCTGCGAAACAGTTGAGGTGACGAACTGCAAATGAGAGTTCTGGAGTCGGACGAAGGCTTTCAAAAACGTAAGATTTGATACCGTGTTTTGCAAGAACTGCAGCAGATTCAAAGGCAAATTCTGGGGAGAAGTGACGGCTATCGTAGGCAATTGCCACACCGCGTTCTTTTTCATTTCCACCTTTTGACTCAATCAAACGAGCCAAACCTTCAGTTGCTTGACGAACAACATAGATATTGATACGGTTAGTACCAGCACCAATCAAGCCCCGCATACCAGCAGTACCAAATTCAAGATTGGTATAGAAGGCGTCTTCCTTTGTTTTTTCGTCCATATTGTTTAAGTCTTGACGAAGATAGTCTGGTAAATCAGCAAAATCAAGCCATTTTTGATAATTTTCTTGGTAAGTCATTGAGCGTCTCCTTTATTGTAAATTGTTTTAATCGGTCTCATTATACCATGATTTAGGATTTTAGTAAAACGTTAGCATAGGCACTATTATTCGAATCGAGCATTTTTGATCTACTTAAAAAAGAATAAACAACAGTTTAAAACTAATCGGTTTCAAATTGAATTCCTAATAAGTTTAGAAGAATATTTAGAAAAAAATTTTTCAAAGAATAAATGTGACTTTCTACTGATTTTTTTCTAGAGGATACTTGCATACATCAAATAATTTTTTTGAAAAAAATTTAAGCTAAAATTCTATAATTTTAAGATTTTTTTAAAAGTGTTCGGTTTCTGTTTTGAATTTTACTATCTCTATGGTAGAATATAATAAATAATAAAAGGAGATATTCTATTATGAAAAAAATTCTTAAGCATTCTGCTTTGCTGGTATCAGCTTTAGCACTTGTTGCTTGTGGATCAACAAAAAAAGCAAGTGACAATGGTACTGCGTCAAACTCTAACTTTGAAGTATCCATAAAAGATGGTATGTATGTTTTGCCTAAAGATGAGGATTCATCTTCAAAATACCTTGCTCTTCAAGTAGAAATCAAAAACAATCGTGATAAACAGTTTAGTTTCACTAGTCGCGATATTACCCTTTATAATGAAAAAGATGAAAAAGTAGAACCAATCCAAATCTATGAGAGCGATAGTAAAACTAAGTTTATGTCATACGGAGACAAACTTTCTAAAGGAAAGAGCGTTGCTGGTTATGTTGTTTATGAAGTAGACAAAGATGCTAAATATGAGCTTCATTTTGCCCCTAGCTTCTACGAAGATATTAAAGAAAACTCTAAGAAAAATAATGACGTAGCTATCAAAGTTGATCCAAGTAAGTACGAAGATCATATTGATGAAGCTAAAGATGTAATGAAAAAATACGTCGATGCAGTTTACCTTAATGGAGAAAGCTCAGGTGGTGGAACGAACTTAAGCACATCTGATAACAAGGCTCAAGTCGTATCCCTTGCAGATGATAAAAAATCTTCTGATAGCGATGCTGAATTCACAAACGATGTGAAGGCTGACAGAGAAGAGTTCATCAAGAAATTTACAGAGTCATTCGGAAAAGGTTTCCATAACTATAAACCTTCTGATGCAGAACTTCGAACATTCGCAGAAGCTTATATCAAAGCTAATGCAAAACGAGCAAAAATTGATTACAAAGTGAAAGCCTACTTACCAGACTATGCTGTTATCTATGTAAGACCAGAAACAATTGACTTAGATAACTTGAATGTTTATGAATTAAGCCGTAAATTCTACGAAGAAAACAAAGGTAAATATAGCAACTACTCAGAAGCTATGAAAGCTGGTGAAAAATACATTTTAGAAAATGCACCGAGTCAATTTGATTCAACTCCTCTAGATACTAGTGATAACATGAAAAAAGAGGGTTATGAAATTAAAATGACTAAGAAAGATGGGAAATGGACCATCGATACCTCTTCTAAAAACTATGAATTGAAAGATATGGCTCGCACATTCCGTGGAGGCATTGGATACTAAGATGAAAGGTTCGAGTTTATGACTCGAACTTTTTTCCTTGCATTGTGCAAAAGTGAAAAAGATAGTAAAATAGATGTATGATTATTTTACAAGCCAATAAAATTGAACGTTCTTTTGCAGGAGAGGTTCTTTTTGATAATATCAATCTGCAAGTTGATGAACGAGACCGCATTGCTCTAGTTGGAAGAAATGGGGCAGGTAAGTCTACTCTTTTGAAGATTTTGGTTGGGGAAGAGGAGCCGACCAGTGGAGAAATCAATAAGAAAAAAGATGTTTCTCTGTCTTACCTAGCCCAAGATAGCCGTTTTGAGTCTGAAAATACCATTTATGATGAAATGCTCCATGTTTTTGATGACCTGCGTCGGACAGAGAAACAATTGCGTCAGATGGAGCTAGAGATGGGAGAAAAGTCTGGTGATGATTTGGATAAACTGATGTCAGATTACGACCGCTTATCTGAAAATTTTCGCCAAGCAGGTGGTTTTACCTATGAAGCTGATATCCGAGCGATTTTGAATGGATTCAAGTTTGACGAGTCTATGTGGCAGATGAAAATTGCTGAGCTTTCAGGTGGTCAAAATACTCGCCTGGCTCTTGCTAAAATGCTCCTCGAAAAGCCAAATCTCTTGGTCTTGGATGAGCCAACAAACCATTTGGACATTGAGACCATTGCCTGGTTGGAGAATTACTTGATAAATTATAGCGGTGCTCTCATTATCGTTAGTCACGACCGCTATTTCTTGGATAAGGTTGCAACAATTACGCTCGATTTGACCAAGCATTCTCTGGATAGATATGTGGGCAATTACTCTCGTTTTGTAGATTTGAAAGAACAAAAGTTAGTAACTGAGGAAAAAAACTATGAAAAGCAACAGAAGGAAATTGCAGCTCTGGAAGACTTTGTTAATCGCAATCTAGTACGAGCTTCGACAACCAAACGTGCCCAATCTCGTCGTAAGCAACTGGAAAAAATGAAGCGTTTGGACAAGCCGGAAGCTGGAAAGAAATCAGCTAATATGACCTTTCAGTCTGAGAAGACGTCGGGTAATCTTGTCCTGACTGTTGAAAATGCGGCCATTGGTTATGATGGGGAAATACTTTCAGAGCCAATCAATCTGGACCTTCGTAAGATGAACGCTGTTGCCATCGTTGGACCAAACGGCATCGGGAAGTCAACCTTTATCAAGTCGATAGTAGACCAGATCCCTTTTATCAAGGGAGAGAAGCGTTTTGGTGCCAATGTTGAGGTTGGCTACTATGACCAGACTCAAAGTAAGCTAACACCAAGTAATACTGTACTCGATGAACTTTGGAATGATTTTAAACTGACACCAGAAGTTGAAATCCGCAACCGCCTCGGTGCCTTCCTTTTCACAGGAGATGATGTTAAAAAATCGGTTGGCATGCTGTCAGGTGGCGAGAAAGCTCGTTTGTTACTTGCTAAACTGTCTATGGAAAACAACAACTTCCTGATACTTGATGAGCCAACCAACCACTTGGATATTGACAGTAAGGAAGTGCTAGAAAATGCCTTGATAGACTTTGACGGAACCCTTCTATTTGTCAGCCACGACCGTTACTTTATCAATCGTGTGGCAACTCATGTTTTGGAATTGTCCGAAAATGGTTCGACCCTCTATCTAGGAGACTATGACTACTATGTTGAGAAGAAGGCAGAAGTAGAAGCGAGTCAGACAGAGGAAGCTCCAACTAGCAATCAAACAAAAGAAGCAAGTCCAGTTAATGACTATCAAGCTCAGAAAGAAAGTCAGAAAGAAGCTCGCAAACTCATGCGTCAAATCGAGAGTTTAGAGACTGAAATCGAAACTTTAGAAAGCCAAAGTCAAGCTATTTCTGAACAAATGTTGGAAACCAACGATGCAGAAAAACTCATGGAGTTGCAGGCTGAACTGGACAAAATTAGCCATCGTCAGGAAGAGGCTATGCTTGAGTGGGAAGAATTATCGGAGAAGGTGTAAATATGGAACATCTTGGAAAAGTATTTCGTGAATTTCGAACAAGTAGAAACTATTCTTTAAAGGAGGCGGCAGGTGAGTCCTGTTCAACCTCCCAGTTATCTCGATTTGAGCTTGGGGAGTCTGATCTAGCAGTTTCACGTTTCTTTGAGATTTTGGATAACATTCATGTCACAATCGAAAATTTCATGGATAAGGCTAGGGATTTCCATTATCATGAACATGTTGCCATGATGGGACAAATTGTGCCCCTTTACTATTCAAATGATATTGCAGGTTTTCAAAAGCTTCAAGAAGAACAACTTGAAAAGGCTAAGAGTTCGACAAATCCCCCTCTATTTTGAGCTGAACTGGATTTTGCTACAAGGTCTGATTTGTCAAAGAGATTCGAGTTATGAGATGAAGCAGGATGATTTGGATAAGGTAGCAGATTATCTCTTCAAAACAGAAGAATGGACCATGTATGAGTTGATTCTTTTTGGAAACCTCTATACTTTCTACGATGTGGACTATGTCACTCGAATTGGTAGAGAAGTTATGGAGAGGGAGGGATTTTATCAAGAAATTGGTCGCCATCGAAAACTTGTTTTGATTCTAGCTCTTAACTGTTACCAGCATTGTTTGGAAAATAATTCCTTTACGGACGCGGACTATTTTGAGGGTTATGTAGAGAAGCTGATTGGAAATGGTATCAAGCTTTATGAGCGCAATATCTTCCATTATCTCAAAGGTTTTGCCCTCTACCAGCGAGGTCAGAAAGAAGAAGGTTGTAACCAGATGCAGGAAGCTATGCATATCTTTGAAGTGCTTGGACTTCCAGAGCAAGTGGCTTACTATCAGGAACATTATGAAAAATTTGTAAATCCTTAAATTTCCCAAATAAGGGAAATATGAAGGAACTCCTTCCAGTTTTGATACAATAGTTTCAAATTTTGAGAGGAGTTTTTATATGAATCGACATGCAATCCAGTTGATTAGTCGTGGTGCTATTAATAAGATAGGAAATATGCTCTATGATTATGGAAATAGTGTTTGGTTGGCGTCCATGGGGACTATCGGACAGACAGTTTTAGGAATGTATCAGATTTCTGAACTTGTCACATCTATTCTCGTAAATCCCTTTGGCGGAGTCATTTCAGACCGCTTTTCTCGTCGTAAGATTTTAATGGCGGCAGACCTTGTTTGTGGAATTCTTTGTTTGGCTATTTCTTTCATAAGGAATGATAGCTGGATGATTGGAGCTTTGATTTTTGCCAACATTGTTCAGGCTATTGCTTTTGCCTTTTCTAGACCTGCAAATAAGGCCATTATCACAGAATTGGTAGAGAAGGATGAACTGGTCCTCTACAATTCTCGTTTGGAGTTGGTCTTGCAGGTTGTCAGTGTGAGTTCTCCTGTACTTTCTTTTCTGGTTTTACAATTTGCAAGTCTCCATCTGACGCTCTTACTAGATGCTTTGACTTTTTTTATAGCATTTGTTCTAGTGGCCTTACTTCCAAAAGAAGAACCAATGGTTCAAGATAAGAAACCTTTTACTGGTAAAGATATTTTTGCGGATATCAAAGATGGCTTGCACTATATCTGGCATCAAAAAGAGATTTTCTTTCTCCTGTTAGTGGCTTCCAGCGTTAATTTCTTTTTTGCGGCTTTTGAGTTTTTGCTTCCTTTTTCAAATAAACTATATGGAGTAGAAGGAGCTTATGCGACTATCTTAACCATGGGTGCGATTGGCTCAATTATAGGAGCACTGATAGCAAATAAATTTAAATCAAGTATGAATACACTTTTGTTCTTATTGATTTTAACAGGAGTAGGGGTTTTCATGATGGGTTTGCCACTGCCCAATATTTTAACCTTTTCTGGAAACCTGATTTGTGAACTCTTTATGACGATTTTTAATATTCACTTCTTTACACAGGTACAGACCAAGATTGATGGAGAATATCTGGGTAGAGTATTAAGTACCATTTTTACTTTAGCAATTCTATTTATGCCAATTGCAAAAGGCCTTATGACGGTGCTGCCAAGTGTACATCTTTCTTCTTTCCTGATAATCGGAAGTGGAGTTGTCTTCTTGTCTTGTATATCTCTCATTTATGTTCGAAATCATTTTGAAAAAAAGGTATAAATCTCCTTGCCTTAAAAAAATATTTCACTATTAATTATTTTTCAGTCCTTCTCCATTGTGAGGAGGGCTTTGTTTGTGGTAAAATGGTTTTATGAATAAAAGAATGAATGAGTTAGTTGCCTTACTCAACCGCTATGCAATCGAGTACTATACGAGTGACAATCCCTCGGTTTCAGATAGCGAGTACGATCGCCTCTACCGAGAGTTGGTCGAGTTGGAAGCTGCCTATCCAGATCAAGTTTTAGCAGACAGTCCAACCCATCGTGTTGGTGGTAAGGTTTTAGATGGTTTTGAAAAATACAGTCATCAGTATCCTCTTTATAGTTTGCAGGATGCTTTTTCACGTGAAGAGTTAGAAGCTTTTGATGCGCGTGTTCGCAAGGAGTTACCCCATCCCACCTATATCTGTGAGCTAAAAATCGATGGTTTGTCTATCTCTCTTACCTATGAGAAGGGGATTTTGGTCGCTGGGGCGACTCGTGGTGATGGTTCTATTGGTGAGAATATCACTGAAAATCTCAAGCGCGTCAAGGATATTCCTTTGACCTTGCCAGAAAAACTTGATATTACCGTTCGTGGGGAGTGTTACATGCCTCGTGCGTCCTTTGATCTGGTCAACCAAGCTCGCCAAGAAAATGGAGAGCCTGAATTTGCCAATCCTCGTAATGCAGCAGCAGGAACCCTTCGTCAGTTAGATACAGCAGTAGTGGCCAAGCGCAATCTTGCAACTTTCCTCTATCAAGAAGCTAGTCCTTCTACTCGTGATAGCCAAGAAAAGGTTTTGAAGCATCTTGAACAGCTTGGTTTTGTGGTCAATCCTAAGCGAATTCTGGCTGAAAATATAGATGAAATCTGGGGTTTTATCCAAGAAGTAGGGCAGGAACGGGAGAATCTCCCTTATGATATCGATGGGGTGGTAATTAAGGTCAATGACTTAGCAGGTCAAGAAGAACTCGGTTTTACAGTTAAAGCGCCTAAGTGGGCAGTGGCCTACAAATTTCCTGCTGAGGAAAAAGAAGCTCAACTCCTGTCAGTTGACTGGACAGTAGGCCGTACTGGGTGTTGTCACGCCAACTGCCAATCTAACACCTGTTCAACTTGCTGGTACAACCGTTAGCCGTGCAACCCTACACAACGTAGATTATATTGCTGAAAAAGATATCCGCAAAGACGATACAGTTATCGTCTATAAGGCTGGGGACATCATCCCTGCTGTTTTGCGTGTGGTAGAGTCCAAGCGTGTTTCTGAAGAGAAAACTAGATATTCCATCAAACTGCCCAAGTTGTGACAGTCAGTTGCTTCATTTTGAAGATGAAGTGGCCCTCCGTTGTATCAATCCTCGATGTCCTGCTCAAATTATGGAAGGTTTGATTCACTTTGCATCTCGAGATGCCATGAATATTACAGGGCTTGGTCCTTCCATCGTTGAAAAGCTCTTTGCTGCTAATCTAGTCAAGGATGTGGCGGATATTTACCGTTTGAAAGAAGAAGATTTCCTCCTTTTAGAAGGTGTCAAGGAAAAGTCTGCGTCAAAACTGTATCAGGCTATTCAAGCATCTAAGGAAAACTCAGCTGAGAAGCTCTTGTTTGGCTTGGGAATTCGCCATGTCGGAAGTAAGGCTAGTCAGCTCTTGCTCCAACATTTCCATACGATTGAAAATCTGGCTCAGGCAGATCCAGAGGAAGTGGCAAGTATTGAAAGTCTGGGTGGTGTGATTGCCAAGAGTCTTCAGACCTATTTTGCTATCGAAGGATCAAAAATTCTCTTAGATGAGCTGAAAGAAGCAGGGGTCAATCTGGACTACAAAGGTCAGACTGTAGTAGCAGATGCAGCCTTGTCAGGTTTGACAGTAGTTCTGACAGGAAAATTGGAACGTCTCACGCGCTCAGAAGCAAAAAGCAAACTCGAAAGTCTGGGAGCTAAGGTAACAGGCAGTGTATCCAAGAAAACGGATCTAGTCGTAGCAGGAGCGGATGCAGGAAGTAAAGCTCCAAAAAGCGCAAGAACTTGGTATCGAAGTTCGAGATGAAGCTTGGTTGGAAAGTTTGTAAAGAATAGTAGCAAGCTAGGTGTTAGATAGTCTGAAACTATCTCTCCTGAAGTGTTTTTACATAGATTGAGTCTATTGTCAGTCAGAGATTAAATCGCTGAATCTATCAGCACCACATAAAAAAATTAAATTGAAATTAGAAATTAGGAAAAGAAATGTATAGATACCCTGTAGTCATCCATTTTCATCGAAAAAATGGGGATTATGCGGCCTGTTCATTTAGTAGTAAACAGGCGGACAATGTTGAAAAATTGTATTATGAGAATGACTTTTTTGGAGCAAAATTTTCCTTTACGGTCACAAGTCAAGAAAAGTTAGAAAACCTAAAATTTTCAGTTGAGATTGATGGAAAAATTAAGGAATATCCAGTGCGTTATAACTACTATCCGCTTCTGACAGAAGTTTGGATTTTAGAGGGCGACGAGACGGTTTATTATTCTGAAAACCCAGCCATTGCTAGTCCTTACTACAAAGATCAAAATCCATTTGCTTTTGATAAAGCAATCCATAGCGCTAGTTTTGATCACCACTGGGGCTACCAAGGAGAACTAGGTTATAGCCTTTCAGATTATCAGACAAGCTTTAAACTTTGGGCTCCTACGGCTACAGCTGTACAGGTGGTTGTCTATGAAAATACCAGCAACGATGCTCCGATTTGGAAAACCTATAATCTAGAGCGTGGGAATAGCTATTCATATAGTCATAAGTACAATACCATTGGGTGTTTGGGAGTCTAGATTTAGATGAGAATCTTGCTGGCAAGGCTTATCAGTATCAGATTGACTTTCCTCACCACCAGACTTTGACAAGAGATCCTTACACGATTGCCACAAGTCCTGACGGAAAACGTTCCGTAATTCTTTCTCATCAAGACAGACAAGTAGAAGGATTTGAGGTCAAACATGGGAACAGAAGCTCCTTGGCGTTTGGAAAATCCATGTAAAGCCGTTATCTGTGAAATGCATATCCGAGATTTAACCAAATCTCCAACATCTGGAGTGGCAGAGCATCTCCGTGGAACCTTTCCTTGGGTGCTGCGCAGACTGGAACGACTAACCAATTCGGACAAGCAACCGCCTTTGACTATATCAAAGAACTTGGCTGCAACTATGTTCAACTTCAGCCTATCTTTGATCGTCATAAGGAATACGATGAGGATGGAAATATAACCTATAACTGGGGCTATGATCCTCAAAACTACAATGCACCAGAACCAAGTTTCTCTAGCAATCCAGATGATCCAGGACAGGTCGTTCGAGATCTCAAGACCATGGTTCAGGCTTATCATGACGCTGGAATCGGTGTCATCATGGACGTCGTTTATAATCACACCTTTTCAACAGTTGATGCACCTTTCCAAACAACTGTTCCTGATTATTACTATCGTATGAATCCAGATGGAACCTTCCAAAATGGCACAGGTGTAGGAAATGAAACAGCCAGTGAACACGAAATGTTCCGTAAGTACATGATTGACTCTATCCTATACTGGGTGAAAGAATACAATATTGATGGCTTTCCGTTTTGACTTAATGGGTATTCATGATGTCAAAACCATGCAAGCAATTCGTTGGGCGCTAGATGAGGTTGATCCCCGTATTATCACCTATGGAGAAGGCTGGGATATGGGAACAGGTCTTGCACCTTATGATAAGGCCAAGAAGGACAACGCCTACCAGATGCCAAATATCGGATTCTTCAATGATGATCAGCGTGATGCGGTTAAAGGAGGAGAAGTTTATGGAGCAATCAAAGTCAGGATTTGTAAGTGGTGCAGCCACCGAACCAATCATTGCCAAGGCCATTCTTGGTAGCCGAGAATTGGGTTCCTATCTGAGTCCAAACCAAGTTCTCAACTATGTTGAAGCCCATGATAATTACAATCTTCATGATTTGTTGGCGACTCTCCATCCTGATCAAAGTTCAGACCAGATTATGCGCAAGGTTGAGACAGCGACAGCAATGAACCTTCTCATGCAAGGGATGTCCTTTATGGAAATTGGTCAAGAGTTTGGTCGAACCAAGTTGGTTCCGACAGGCGAACATGGAGAACTCACTCCAGCAGACCGAGAACGAGCTATGAATAGTTACAACGCTCCTGACAGTGTCAACCAAATAAACTGGGATTTGATCAATGAAAGACAAGAGAGCATTGACTTTGTCCGTCAGATTATTCGACTGAAAACACAGACTAGCGCCTTTTCTTATCCTACATACGAAGAAGTTTACCGTCATGTCTTTGTCCATACTGCTGCAGAAAATAGCGGATGGATCGTTTACGAGATTCACGGGGGACCAGAACATCTATTGGTCGTATTCAATGCCAAGGGAACTTCCTTCTACTTTGAAAATGCAGGAAATCTTGAAATGCTTGTGACCAATAGTCGTTCGAAACAAGAAAATGTCATTGATGATATTAGTGTTGCGATTTTAACTGTTTTATAAGAAAATATGAAATTGATAAAAAGGAGATTGCATATGAAAAAGATGAAGAACATAATCCTACCTTTATTTTTGGCATTTCTATCAGTTGTCCTAGTAGCATGTTCTGCTAATAAGGATAATGGTACTTATCTTTATGAACCAACGAAAGAAGAAATTAGCAAATTAGTTACAGGATCAGGTCTTTCTAAAGAAAATTTTGTATCCTTGCTTGGAGACGATTTTAAACTTTCTCTTTCATTGACAATTGATGGTGATAAGGGTGTTTTAACATTCGAAAGCAATGTTGCAGGTGTTAAAAATAATCAGAACTATGATTTAAAGGTAAACCAAGCTAAAAAGACACTCCAACCAGCTACAGGAGGCACAGAAGTTCCCTACAAAATTTCTGGAGATGAATTGATGATTGACCTATCAAGTGTGGATAGTCGGGAAGCTGCAAAGCTGACCTTACTAAAAAATGTTGTATTTAAACGCCAAAATAAATAATCTACAAAATCAGGAAAAGTTTTTCCTGATTTTATTTTCACCAAAAAATCAGTTGGAAATTGAAAAATACCGAATGTTTTGTTATCATAATAAAAATATATATGTAAATTGTTCTATTTTTGTAAAAATAAATGAAAGCTTCATACAAGGTTAAGATAATTTTTTTCCAAAATTTTCAGG
>BNJS01002910.1_pt1 | contig 37282 bp, 58 predicted proteins | sample 8540461 | NCBI WGS metagenome assembly BNJS01 (sample SAMD00202454, study PRJDB9452) | human saliva metagenome | isolation source: human saliva | place: Japan
TTTTAAACAAAACTTTAGAAATTAATATAAAATAGGTAATCTGATAAAATTTGATTACCTATTTATTAAGTATTAAATGTAAAAACATTTTTCATTTTTTTATTTTTTTAATTTATATTTTTGACAACTTTGCCTTTCTATTAATTCAATAGGTAAAAAAACTTTTTGTGGTAATCTCTTTTTCCTTCTAATAATTCAACCAGAGAATTTACTGTTTCTTGAGCTATTAATTTTGTATCTATTTTTATAGTTGTCAAAGGCGGTGTATAATATTTTTGATAATTTTTAAATCATTAAATCCTATTATTGACATATCTTCTGAATTTTCAGCTTTTTCCCGAATTGCTCTATATGCTCCCATTGCAATCGAATCATTTCCACAAAAACTGCTGTCGGCTTATCTTCCAATTTTAAAATTTCTTTCATCATAAGGTAGCTCACTTTCCATCGAAAAATCGCCAATTTTAAGATATTCTTCTCTATACAGTCCATTTTTTATCATTATTTCCTTTAAAAATATCTTTTCTCGAAAAATCCACTAAATTTTCCACAACTTTATTCCTTCCTACTAGTAACCCCTATTTTTATGTTTTTAATTTAAACATATAATTTAAAAACCATTTCAACTGAATTTCTTGTGTCAAATTTTATATAATCTGTGATATTATCCGTGTCATACACATCTACACAAATAATATTTTCATTTTAAAGTTTTAAAAATTTTTAACTTTTCCTTATTTATTTCGCTGACAAAAATAATTGCATCTGTAAAAAGAAAAAAATTGACATTTCATTGCGTTTTGCCATCTTTTTCAATTTCATCTAAATTAAAAAATTTTTATTTTTTAAAAATTTTTCTTAACATATTTTCCAAGTTTATTTTTAAAAGAGACAAAATAAGGATCTTCTTTTTCAATTTTTCATCAAAACATTTTTATTATTGCAATATTTGACTGTGAAATTTTATTTTTTTCTTTCTTTTTACATAATTTAGCTGTTTTACAGTTTTTAAAACTTTTTCTTTTGTACTTTTACTCACATAAAAACTATCGTCGTTATTTAATATTCTGAAACTGTCGTTATTGAAACTCCTGCTTTTTGCAACTTCTCTGATCGTAGCCATTTTTATCCTCCTTTCTATTAATTTAAAAATTTTTATAATATTTTTATTTTTATTTTTATCAAGATTTTTGAATAAAAACACAGCAAAAGTAAGAACTTTTTAAAGATTAAAAAAACTTAGTAATGAATATATTGCATAATAGCAAAAATCATTTTATTTAATCAAAAATTTTTACTACAAATGGGATAAACCCAAACTATCCCCAGTTTTTATTTGATTTCTTTTGTTTCCGCTACCTTTTTATACCAGTAAGCACTTTTCTTTGGATAACGTTTTTTGTGTTTCAAAGTCAACATAGAATAATCCATATCTTTTTCATAGCCATTAGACCAAGAAAATACATCCATTAACGACCATAGAAATATCCTTTTACATTAGCTCCATCTCTTATAGCGTCTGAAATTACTTCCAGATGTTGTCTTATGTAGTCAATTCTGGCATCATCATAAACTGTATTGTCTTCAAAAACATCTTTTATATCCTAAAACCATTTTCAGTAATATAGATTTTTTTATAGTTTGGATAATCTCTTTTAACTCTAAAAATTTGATCATAAAGACCTTTTGGATAAATTATCCAATCCCAGTCAGTTCTAGGAATACTTTCGTTAGCTCTTCTTTGTCCTATACCTTTTAATTGATATTTAGAGCTTCCTTTATTTCCAGTGGCATTATGAATAATTTCATTTTCAGCATCATATTCAGTCATCAATCACTCATATAATAATTTATTCCAAGGAAATCATTTAAGTCTTTTTGCTGCTTTCAATTCTTCAAAATCTTCTTCTCTTAAATCTAATTTTCCACCATTAACTTTTTAAAATATGATTTACACCTTCCATTGTTTCTTTTGAATATTCGCCTTTAAAAAGTAGCATCTAAAATAAATTTATTATGAATGATGTCATCAATTCAGCGGCTCTAACATCTCCAGGATTATTTAGATCATAAGGATATTTTTGTTGGCAATGCACAAACCATTCCTATTTCTCCGTGATAGCCATTTTTCTTAAATAAATTAACTGCTTTTGCATGTGCTAAAAACCATATTGTGATGTGATTGAAATAATTTTTCAAAATCATATTTTTATTCCTGGAGAATTTCCCAACAAGATATTGTCCTTCTCCAATAGGTCCTATTTCATTAAATGTTGTCCAGTAATTTACTTCAGTAAATTCTTCAAAACAAAAATTTAGCATAATTCAAAAAAATGTTCTATATTTTTCACGATTTAAAAAGTCTCCATTTGAATGTAAAACTTCTGGTGTATCAAAATGATGAAGCGTTATAAAAGGTTCAACTTTTTCTTTTTACATTCAGCAAAATAATTTATGGTAGAAATTCTACTCCTTTTAGGTTTACTTCTCCATATCCATTTGGAAAGATTCTAGACCATGCAATTGAAAATTCTTATTCCATTTATTCCAAATTCTTCACAAAGTTTCAAATCTACTGGATATTGATTGTAAAAATCACTTGCTGGCTCAGCTGTATACCAATAATTTTCTTCAAAAAGTATCCCAAGCCACGACCTTTACCATCTGTTTTTGTTGCACCTTCAGCTTGATATGCTGCTGTTGCTCCACCAAAAATAAAATCTTCTAGTAATTTTTTCATTTTTATTTTTCTCCTATTTTTAATTTTTAACAAGAGAATTTTTCTCCCTTGTCATTAATAATATTTAATTTTTCAAATTGTTTTTACAAACTCTAAACTTCCTTTTGGATCTCTTGTTAATTTAATATATTCTGCACCTTGTGTTTTTACTAATTTTATTCCTAATTTATCAGTATCTTTTTATATCTTCATAATTTGAAGCAACTTGAGGTGCTAAAACTATTAAATCATAATCTTTCATCATATCATAATGTGCTCCGTAAGCTCCAGCAGCTGCATCAATTGGCTCATTGTACTCTTTTGCAGCTTTTTCAAGGCATTAGCAAGAGTCCGCTTGTTCCACCGCCAGCACATAATACAAGTACATTTTTTTGTTCTTTTTATTTTTGGTCCACCTGCTGATTCTTCAGTTTTTAGTTTCTTTTTCTGGTGTTTTTAAAAGCAACTTTAATTTCTTCTTTAGTTTTCTACTTTATCATTTGTCATAAACTCTTTTTTTACTATTTTCATTTTTCTTCAGCAGCAGCTAATTTTTTCTTTAGCTAATATTTCTTCATCATAGACTTTAAAGAAAGGATAATAAATAGCTGTATCAACTACAATTAATAGTAACGCTAAAATTATAGCTAAAAACTAAATCCTGTACCTAGAACTATTCCGATTGGTCCTGGCGTAGTCCATGGCAAGAAGTATGAAAAACTGTTCATATTAAGAATATCAACGAATATTTTTAAATAGCCATACATTTACAATTGGTGCTAGAATAAATGGAATAAAGAATACTGGATTTAAAACTATCGGTGCTCCAAATAAAAATTGGTTCATTTACTCCAAACGCAGTAGGAATACAAGAAGCTCGACCTATTGCTTTATTTTGCTTTGATTTTGCAAGCCACATAAACATAAATGGCACTACAAGTGTTGCTCCAGTTCCTCCATTGTTGCAACAAACATTTGTGTCCCTGGTGTTATTATATGATTTGCATGTTGTCCAGCTTGAAATAATTTTAAATTAGCATCTAAATTTATAAATGCAACTGCTGAAATTGCTGGTTCTACAATTGATGGTCCATGTGTTCCGACAAACCAGAACATTGCAATAACTCCATAAATAATTGTTATTCCAACATATCCATTTTGCTGCTGAGAATAATGGTTTAAAGATTTCTATTACATTTTGTGCAAATCCATGTCCTGATACTCTTCTAACGATAATGTCGATAATATATAGAAATATAATTACTGCACTAAATGGTATTACATCTTTGAATGTTTGTGATAAGTTAGGTGGAACTTCACTTGGCATTTTATTTGTAATATTTCTTTTTATACAAAAATTATAAATTCCAACTGTTATAAATGCTGCAAAAGAATCCTGTAATTAATCCTGTTGACCCTAAATATCCCTTAGCAAATCCATCTTTTAACGGATCAGCTGCTAAAACTAAAAATCCTACTATTGATGCAAAGCATTGTTGAGGACATTATTTATTTGATTTGTACTTTCTAAATTTCTATTAAATGAATCAGTCAACGCTTTTTGCAGTTGTTCCTGCAACTAAAAGTCCTAAAAATTCCCATTGAATAATTATATGGTTTTTATAATTGCATCTTCTATTTCTTTAAGTGATTTAAATCCAAAAATATTAGGAACAAATGCAACTAATACAAATAAACTTGAAAAATAAAACTACTGGCATCGCTGCAATAAATCCATCCCCTTACAGCTCTTAAGTATATATTTCTTGATACTTTTTCAAAAAGGTTTCATTTTTCAATTTGTTTTATTACTCCAGTCATAATATTTTACCCCTTTCTTTGGTAAAGTTCTATAAAAATCTTCTATTATATCCTTTAACAAAATTGTTGTCATAAGATGGTCTTGTGCATGAACGGCAATAAATCCTATCTCAATATTTTCTCCACTTGCTTCCTGCTGTATCATTTTTGTTTGTGAATTATATTGCTTTAACAAGACATTCTTCAGCCTGTTTTACTAAAGTTCTTGCCATTTCAAATTCGTTATTTCTTGCTTTTTAACGCTTCCAACAATTTTGAACGCGCATCTCCTGCAAAGCAACAATTTCAAATCCTATCATTGCTACATCTTCTTTAGTCATAGTGATTTTCTCCTTTTCAATTATTATTTGGTCATTTATATGTATTTGCAAAAAATACAATTGTTTTTATTTGTAACAAGGAGTAGACTCCCCTGCTAATACTACTGTTTAATTTTTATTACATATAATTTATATTATTTTATTTTTTTCTTTTCCAAGATGTAGCAGTTTTTGCAACTACTTCATTTAATTCTTCAATATTTTTCTTCCAACTGTATTTAACCAGTTTACTGTAGCTTCTTCTCCGTCTTTTGCGAATACTTCTACTCCATTTGCCCAAGTTTGCTCTTACACATAATACTCCATTAAATTTGGCTCCTGGATCATGAGCGAATTTTTAATGTATCTTGGAATAATTTTGCACTAACTCCAGCACTTAAATAAATGTATGGCAGGTTTGTTGCTTCATCTTGTTGTTTGAAATAGCTTGCTGTTTCTTCTTTAGTATCAAACAACTTCTCCATCAGCAAATCCTTCAACATATTTCATATTTACAGGAACTTCTACTTTCAATACATCTACGTTATATCTTGGTTTTAGAAAATTCTTTCATTGCTTCGATAACTTTTCTTGGTTTCAATTTTGCAAATTCTGCTGTGCTGTTGTCAGCATCTTTTGTAATTATAGCTTAAAATTTCTAAGAAGAATGGAATATCTTCAGCTACGCATTCAGCTCCAACTCTTTCCATGTATGCTCTCTTTTTGATTGTTGATTTCATCACTTTCATCTACGTCATAGTATAATAAAAATTTTTACAGCATCTGCTCCTTCTTCTTTTAATCTTTTTGCAGACCAGTCAACAAGGCAATCTGGCAATCTTCTAGCTGCATTTGCATCATATCAGTTTTTTCATAAGCTAATAATAATCCTGCATTTTTATCTCTAGCTTTTTGCTGCATCAATCCATATTCAGGATCTAACAAGATTGAAGAAGAGTATTTTGTTAAATGTTTTGAAACTAATACTTTAAATTCTTTTATTTGTTCAGCTGTTGCTTCTGGAGCTTGGTGTTTATTCAACATTTTTCAAAGCTCCTCTTTGGTCAATTGCTAAAGCTGATATAAATCCATTTTTCATCACTTAAATTTTCTAAATATTTTCTTTTTGATCTGTTAATTTCATCATATTTCCTCCTAAAAATATTATTATCTTTATCAATTTCTGATTTATTTTTGTATTTAATTTTTATTTAAATTATATAAAATAAAAATATAGTCATGATAAAATTTAATTTATTTTTACAGCATTCAAAATCAATTTTAAAACTATTAGCTTGATTATGAGAGAATCCAAGCATATCCACCCTATTCTGAAAGTTGGAAATGATTTTTAATATACTGTATTTAGCTATTATTAAAAATCTAGATATAAATTTCAAATTTTATTCTTACACTATATAAACTTCTTTAATAAATCTTTCTTTACAGATTAACTACTTCAATTTTTCCAAACAATTCTTCATATCTTTCTAAATTTACAAATCCTGTTAATTTTTCCATTGCATTTAGCATTCCAAGAACGTTTGCTTTTTCTTAATAAATCTTCATCATTTGCATTTTCATGAATTGCTGATGTTATTCCTGCAACTGTTGAATCTCCTGAACCTACAGGATTTACGACTTCTATTTTGGAACATTCACTTTTATAAAATTTATCATTGTGTTTTGCAAATGCTCCATCTGCTCCAAGTGAAACAATTATCCATTCAATTTTTTTCAAATAATTTATCTTTTAAAATTTCTTTTAGTTCATTTGGATTTTTAGATACATCTTTTTCCAATTAATTGAGACAATTCTTCTGTATTAGGTTTTTTATTACTTTAGGTTTATAATTATTCTTTAAAAACTTCTATTGGTGCTTTTTCCTGAACAGTCTAATACAACTGGTTTCCCATATTTTTCACAGATTCCAATCATTTTTGAATAATAATTAGTTTCAATCCATCTGGTAAACTTCCTGAAATAGCGATAATTTTAGTATTTTCATTTTTACTAATTCTTCGAAGTGTTTTAAAAATTTTCACTTTCAGATTTTGTTATAATTGGTCCCTTTTTCTAATATTTCAGTTTGATTTCCTTCATGTAAAATTGCAATACAATTTCTAGTTTCTCCTGAAATTTCAAAAAATCATTTTTTTATTCCTTTTTTTGATAATTTCTTTTTGAATATCTGTTCCTAAAAGCACCACCTATAAGTCCAGTTGCAACAACTTCATCATCTAATTGTTTTAATACTCTTGTAACATTTTAAGCCTTTTTCCACCAGGGGTTTTTACTAACCTTAGCTACTCTATTTACAGTATCTAAATTAAATTCTTCAAAAGGATATGAAATGTCAACAGAGGGATTCATTGTCGCCGTTAAAATCATTTTTAACTAACTCCTTTCTTTAAAATCGAACTTAGAAAGAAAAGAATATAAACAGGTTAAATTTTAAGTTCGATTTTAAATTTCATTATATAATCAAAAATTTAAAAATTAAATTTTTTCTAGTCTTTGTATTCTCCTCTGTCCCATTTTTGCTAAAAATTCATCAAAAAGTCATCTTTTTCTTGATTAGGATTTACAGTTTCTATTGCTTTAATTTTTTTGCAATTAATTTTTCACTTTCTTCTGTCTTTTTTATATTCTGCTTTTATAAAAGCTTCTACAATATCAAATAATAATAATTTTCCTGTTATTGCACCACCAAATCAATTACATTTGCATTCAAATGTTCTTTTTGCATAAAAGTGCTGAAGTCATATCTCTTACTAGAGCTGAACGGATTCCTGGAACTTTATTTACACTATTATTAATTCCAACTCCTGTTCCACAAATACAAACACCTAAGTCAGCTTTTTCCATTTACTACAGCTTCTCCAACTCTTCTACCATAAATTGGATAATGTGTTCTTGTAAAATCATAAGTTCCACAATCTAAAACTTCATAACCTTTTGATTTCAAAAATCCGATAATGCCATTTTCACATCGGTTACTATGTGATCACATCCAATTGCAATTTTCATATTTTTCCCATCCTTCATCATTTTTTAATTTTTTTAAACTAAATAAACTAACACATTTTATTTAACATATCTACTCTAATTTGATGTCTTCCACCGTCATAAGGAGCACTTAAAAATCTTTTACGATATTTTTAGCAAGTCCTTTTCCAACAATTTCAGAACCTATTGTAATAATTCTAGAGTTGTTATGTCTTCTAGTCATATATGCTGATCTTTCATCAGAAACTTCTGCTGCTATCATTCCTTTTTATTTTTGTAGCAACCATAAAACTTCCTGCACCATATGCATCAAACACAATTCCTAAATTATCATCATCTGATAAAACTTCTTTTGCTACTGCACAAGTTGTATCTACAAAATCTTTATCTTCAGATTTATCAATTACATCATACCCATTTTCCAAAAGATAATTTTTTTGATATAATCTTTTAAACTTTTGCCGTCCGTATCAGCACCTAATATTACTTTCATCACGGTCATCTCCTTTATTTTAATATTCTTTTTACTTTTTCTGTTAAGAGTATACCTCAAAAACAAAAAAATCAATACTTTTTTTGTTTGTATTTCAAACATAAAATTGTTTGTTTGTTTAGTAAACAAAATTTTTAATATATAATTTTTTTATGCTATTTATATAATTTTAGTTGTAGTAAACAAAAATTTAATTTATATTTAAACGAAGAAAAATTTTTAACTTAACTTGACAATTTAAATTTAAAATTTGACAGTACCTCGAACTTTTTAAGTTCTTTGGTACAATTAATATTTATTTAAAATTTTAGTTAAATAATTAAATTTACATATTTTTTCAATTTTAGTTAATGTCTCTTTTTTTCCGTATTATTTATTACAATTCCTGTTAGTTTATCTAACGTATAAAAATTTATAAAATCCACCTTTTTCAAATTTTGAATCATCCACAAGTAAATATTTTTCATCAGAATTATTTAAAACGATTTCCTGTGTATAACTTTCTTCAAATGTAGAAGTCATAACATCATTTTCCTTTATTGCATTACAGCTAAAAACGTCTTATTAAAATTTATATTTTTTTAATGTCATATTTTGCTATTTCTCCCACAAATGACCTCGTTATTTTTCTAAATTCTCCTCCAACAAGAAAAAAGCATTAAAAGTTTCACTTTTCTTTTCAGACAATATTTCAAAAATAGGTAAACAATTTGTCAAAACTCTAAGTGATTTAAAACTGATTTCTTTTGCCAACAATTCAACTGTTGTTCAGGACCTAAAAAATTGTATCTCCCTCTTCTATTAATTTCACTGCCTTTAATGCTATTTCTCTCTTTTTTCTATATTTAAGACATATTTATCCTCATGCGACAGCTCCTTATACTGAAATGTATTTTTTTACTTTTTAGCCCCACCATGTATTCTTTTCAATATCCCTAATTCTTCGAGTTCAGTAAAATCCCGCCTCACTGTCATATCTGAAACATTTAAACTTGTAACTATTTCTGAAACTCTCGCGTCCCTTTTTTTCCTCAATTATTTTTTTGTTATCGCCTCTAATCGTTTATTCTTATTTAACATCTGAAAGCACCTTCTTTTTGATTATCATTATTTAAAATATAAAAACTTCCCTATTAATATTTTATCAAACTTCTTCAAATTTTTAAAGCACTAAATCTTTAAATTGCAACAAATGTATAAATATTCTAAACTTTTTATTTCTCTATTTTTTAAAATTATTTAATTATTAAAAAAACGCAAATATAATTATAGTCTACTAGATTTTTCAGTTTCTGTCTTATACGGTGTTCGTTCTGAAAGTTTTTAATAAAAATTTTTCTTTTTCCCTCAGATATTTTTATCTCTTATCACAACTTTTACCTTTTGAAAATCCTAAAACCCCCAATAATAAAAAACCAAGATTAATTTATTCATATATACTCCTTCAAAACTTCATAAAAATCATAAATCCAGCACTTATTTTTTATTATCCCTTCACATAAACAAATTTTCTCTCATCTGACATCTCTTCATTAAAAACATACCCATCCAAAGTAATATTTCTCAATTTTTTTCACATCACTAATCTTATTTTTCACAATATAATTCAAAGTAAAAACCTCTCATTTTCTTCGAGTTCGTACTCACTTGCTTCAATTTCCATTTGAATCTTCCCAAAACTCAAAATCAATCAATTTTATCAGGGGTTTATAAGTTTAGAATATTCCTTTGAGGCAAGATTTAAAATAATTTCTTCCTTTTTCAAAATATTCATTTACACTTGATTTCCAAACCTCATAAAAGCGACTTATTCTCAAAAATTGAATTTGTCATATCAAGCCGATACTCTTTCACATTTGTATAAGGAGTCAAAATACCGTATAAAGCAGATAAAATAACTAAATGCGACTCCAAATATTCAAAATCATTTTTATCAAGTGTTTCAATCTTTATAGCCTTATACGCAACACCAGTATAGCTTGTCAAAGCATTTCCACTTTTCTCGTTTTCATAATTTTTATAAAAATTCCAATAACTTTTGTGCCTTTTTCATTTTTAATTTAAACTTTTTCTCAATTTCCTCTACAGAAAAGGTTTTTATTTTTTTCAATAATTTCCTTTGTTATTTCTAGATAAAAAGGCTCTTTTTTTCAGTCAAAGAGCCACTATCTTTTATTGGAAAAATTGTTAATTTTTTTAGTTTTTGCTTGGTGATATTATAATTTTTCATAGATTAAATCTCCATAAATTTCATCAGTATATTTCGCTTTATTTTTTCAAGCCAAATTTCAAATCTTTTCTTTTTCAATCCTTATTCTACTGGATTCTCTTCTTTTATTATATCTATTAACGATAAAAATATTAAACTTTGGTTTCAATCCTTATTCTACTGGATTCTCTTCTTTTATAAGCAAATAAAAAGAACAAATAGGAGAGAATTTCAATCCTTATTCTACTGGATTCTCTTCTTTTATCCGTTCTACAGAGCAGACTCTTTATTTTTCAACTCTTATAGAGTTTTTGAGAATCTAACTCTATTAAAATTAACAGATATATGACAAGATTTTTATTGTTTTTTCACTTGTTTCCGTAATTTTTATTTCCCAATTCCTTTATTTTAGCTACTTTGCAAGCAAGAAAAATTATAATTAAAATATAAAGATATGGTAATAATAACTACATTCATTTTACCATATCTATTTAGTTTTATCAATTAAAAATATTTAGTTTCATATAATTTCATAAAAATTTATTTTTGACTTTCACAAACGTTCCATAACCCTAAACTTTTTCTTTTTTTCCAAGTGAGAAGTAATCTGGAAATTTTTATATTTGTATAAAAATTTCCAATAAATGCTAATCATATTGACATTTTTCAAATCTCTTGAAGTTATTTGCAAGTCTGCCGAAACATAAATTTTATTTTTTCTTTCTCAAGCCAAATTCCCAAACCTTTTTAATACTTCTAAAAATATTATTCGTAATCGCTTGTTTCCAATGTGTACTCTCTCTTCAAGTATTTAGAAAAATTTTTGTCATTTAATGGTAAATACGGCGTCACAAATCTATATTCATACATTTTTATCCCCCGTAAATTCTATTTCATCATCAAAAATTTCAATCTCCTTCTGAATATCAAAAATCAAATTCCCATCAATATTCAAATAATCAATTTCTTCAAAAGTTTCTTATTTATCTCAGTAACATCTTACTTCAATTCCCATTATAGAAAGCATATTTTTAATCAGTTTATATTGCAACTTAGGATATGCATAATTATAGCCATCCGACAAGTGATTATGAAAAACCGTATTCTCTCTATACTTATCCGCTAAAAAGCCTCTTAGCTTTTCCAAATCTCTCATTGTATATGTTTCGTTTCGTTTGAATTTTAATATTGAGTATTTCATTTTTAATTACCTTTCATCTTTTTAATTTCACTGTTTTTCTCGCTTTTTTAATCAAAAATATATTCTGCCTTTTTATCTAAACCTTTAAAATCTGTTTGTTTTTATTTGAGTACATTTAATTTTTTTAATTATCATTTCTCCAAATCCGTATTCTCTAAATTCACCTATACCAGCATATTTTTACATATTTAAGAAAAACAAAAAGATTTCCATAATATCCTCGTAATACTACTTCTATATCTCCTAAATATATATTTTTGACTTTTGCTATTTAATAAATTTACTTTTTCTCTATAAAAATTCCTTTTTCACTGTAATAGAATTTAAAATATTTTTCTTTTTATTCCTTCTATTACTAAATTTGTATCATTTTTCACATTTTTTAAAATAATTTCTAGTATTTTTCTAATCCAAAAATAGATTTTCCATCTTTTTAGGATAGGATTTATAATTTTTAAGTTTATTTTTGCAGAAAAATTAACTATATCTACATCAAACTTTTTATTTCTTTTTCAATATCATACTCACTACACCAAGTATCATTTTTTTGTTATAATTCCAGCTAATTGAAAAACACCATTTTTCAATCACTATTTTTCTCTTTATTTATAGCTATCTGAAATAATTGATCTCTCAATTTTAAAAATTTTTCTTGTGTTTTAGTAATTACTCTAATTTTATATTTCTTATTTTTTTCAAGTTGTATTGTTTCATTAAAAATTCTCCAAAAATATTAGATACTCTCAATTCGTTTTTTATTCTCTATTTCTAACATTTCAGATATTTTTATGAATTTCCAGACTATACATTCCTGTATTATCTATTACTTTATCTTCTAGTGCAGAAAATTCTAAAAACTATACTATTCATTTTTATTCCTTTTTATTTGTATTATTTTTAACTTATTTCTTAATTACTATTTTTACATTTCCAGAATTAACCACTTCCTTAAAATATTTTTGGAAACTCATTTATAATTTATTAGAGGTTTGCTGAACACTACTACAAGTAATATTAGAATAATCATTACTAATATTTCTATCACACCTTTTTCTTTAAAACTAATTTCAAATATACCTCCAGTAAATAAACTGATTATTGTAAGTAAAACCCCAAATCGTCCTATTTTTAGTCTGTATTTCTTTTTTTCTCTTTGCTTCTTCTTTATCACTTTTTTTCTTTCAGCTTTTCTATTTAAACTTTTTTTATTTTTCAAATTCAATTCTTCTGTTAGTTCTTTTTATTTTTAGTTGTTTCCCTAAATAAATCATACAATTCAATAGCTTGTTCTTGCTGACTAATTTCTTGGAAATTCATTTTTGATAAATAAATAAGATATTCTTTAAATTCATCACTTTCATCGTATTCGATACTCTCTTTTCCAATTTCTTCTGAATTTAAAATTCTATTAATTAATGCATTCATACCCTCATTTAAAGAGATTATAGTTGCTCTTTGTGCTATTAATAAAGAAACTAATTGAAAATAATGATTTTTCAGATGAAGATTTATTATATTTTTTTAGAAAAAGGGCTTTTCATCTGTCCAAACTACAAACGCATATCTGCATATTCCATATAATGTTCCATAATTTTTCCAACGACTATAAGTAGCTTTCTTCAGTAATTTTTCCATTGTTTCTTCATCTTGACAAGTTAAATCATCATCTCTATCGACAAAAAAATATTTATACCAATTTTCATAGTTTTTTTCCAACTATTTTTAGGTACACAATCATTTTCTAAATAATGAGACATAACAAACATTCTATCATCTAAAAACAATTTCAATATTTTCTGTTTTCAAAAATAAGAAATTATTTTTATTTTGTAATTTTTCATTTTCTTGAATTATAATATCCGAATTCTTAATATCTTGACTTACTATTTCTCTTCCTAAAGAATCATATAAAGTTATTATTGGACATTTTTCTGTTTCATATGCTCTATAAAGTTTTTCTTCCTTGATTATTTATAGACAAGATATCTTCCATTTTTTTATACTTTCTATTATTTAAAATAAAAGATAAAGTACCTACATTAGTATCAAATCCCTTTATTTTTATATCTTCTATTTCTAATAGATATTCTTTGTTGCTATTTTTTGTCAAATATTTTTATATACGCCATTTCTTATATCTTTATAATACTTTTCTATTACTCTATTATTGTTTGAACTGTCTCCATAATTAGAAAACAAAGCTTCTTTAGCGTATTTATTTAAATATTTTTCTGTATCTGGATTAATTATGTAATCTTTCCATGAACAACAATTATCTCTTAAAATCGTCTCTTCTCGATTATTTTGACATTGTTTCAATATTTTTAAATGGCAAAAATAAAAAAATATGAGTTGATATTAATGTTTCTTTTATTCTCTTCTACTCTCTCCTGTTCTGAATTTTTTTATCCTTTTTAGTTTCCATTTCATCTTTCTGTTTTTCCATCTTTTTCCTCACTTAAAAAAATATTATAAGATTTTTCTTTCAAATTAAAAATTTAAAATTCTTTTTGCTTTTTATTTTTCTATTGTCTTTTTACTAGGTTTTTCTTCATTTTCAAAATCTTCTAAAAAAATAATTTTTGCTATTTCTTTTTGTTCTTCAACTTCAAATTTATCTATCTCATTAAATCTCTTCTTTTTAGTTTCATTATTCCATTCATTTTTATATTCATAAATAAATTTTTCAAAGTCTGTCATATTTTTCCTTTTTCTTTTTTTCAAAGCTTCCTTTTTTTCTTCTTCATGCAACTTTTTTTAACTTTTTCTTCTCTTTTTCTTGTTACTTTTAATACTTTCTTCCTGATCAAAATGACCATAACCTACATTTGTCTTAGCACCTAGTCCTGTTAAAAATAAAATTTCTGTGAATAATTTTTCTTTTTGTTCTTTTTAGTTTATAACAATGTCCTTTTTCAGGAACAAATATTTTAGTATCAGTTAATTGAAGTAAAAATTTCTATCTCTGTTCTAGGTACTATTTTTTTAAAATCTTTATTGGAACAGGATTTCCTAATATTTTTTATGTGGTGTAATATAATCTTTATCTAAAATTATTTGTTTATTTTTTTATTGACTATTATTCTCCCTTCAATAAATTTATCTCTTTTTAAAGATTGGTAAATATTCTTCTTTTTCAAAATTTTCCTTTTTCAAAAAGCTCTTCCTTCAAAAATAGATTCCCTATTCTCTCAATATCTTCTAAAAGTATAATTTGATTCTAAAATTTGATTTATTAGCTCTATTCTAGCATTGTTTTTGTTCCTGATATTTCAATTTTTTTCTTCTTCTGAATCGTTTTTATCTCCAATTTCAGTTGGAAAAATCTCTAATTACACCTTTTATACCACTTCCTGGAATATACGAAGTCCGGTTGTATAATCAAAAGAAAGTGGTACGAAATTATCTACCTTATTTTTCAAATAAATTTCTTCCTTTCTTTTATAGATATCTTCATTTTCAAAAAGCTCTTCTTTACTTTTTCTTAGGGGTTTTTATTTTTAATTTTTTCAAAATAGTTATTTTTCATCTTTTGTTAGTTCTAATGTATACTCAATAGCTGTCCCTGTTCCAATTAGAAGTCCTGGATAATTTACTAAAGATAAATTTTATCAATATTTGTTAAATCTTCCAATGGTTACTGTTTTTCATATTTTTTTCTATTTCAAAAAGGAGTTTCTATTTTTATTTTCTTTATCTAAATAAAGTTTATATAATCTTAATTTCATATAATAGTAACCCTAAATTAATATCATATTTTTCCATTATGTCCTCCTATTTTTCTTCTAAAAAGTTCTTAAAGCTAATCTTATTGCTATCGAAACGTCTATTATCTTATTTTCAATAATTCTCAGCTCATCTTTTTCATTTCTTCAGCTTGAACTTTTTCTGCTAAATACTGGCTTAATTTAAATTCTATTATTTTTAATTTTTCTCAAAGATTTCATTTTTCTTATCCTTATCAATCTTTTTTTAAAAATTTTTTTCCATAGCTGTATTTTTCAATATATTTTTTTATCTTTAAAAATCATTTATCTCTTTCTCTGAAAAATATTTTTTTGTTTTTCTAAATAATTTTTTTATTTCTTTGAGAGAGATTTTTTTATTTTTTTAACAATTTGTCTATGTCTTCAATTGAAAAACTTTTCCATAAAAAACTTTTTATTATACTAACTATCTTTTTCTGTTTCCTTTTTCGTTTGTATCAGTTTTTCTCAAAATATGCTAATGCTGGTATTAATCCATTTTGAATAACCATAGCACCAAATGTTGATATATAACCTTTATATTCTGACGGTATTCCACTATTATTTATTTCTGTTTCAAATTCTTCTTTTTACCTTTTTTTAAAATGCAAGGAAAATATTTTTTTCTACTTTTTTTACTCATTCTATTTCGCCTCTTCAAATTTTGTAAATCCACTAACCAATTGTAGCATTTGCTCCAATTTTGCACTAAATTTTTCTTCTAATTTTTACAAAATCTTCAAATTCATTTATATATTTGTGAATTAATAACTCCTGTATAAAATACTGATTCTCTAGGTACTACTTCTTCATACCACAAATTTTTACTTTCTCCTTTTTCAAGATAGTTCCTTGCAACTACTGGTAATCTTTTTGAAATTTCATCTTTAAAAATTTTCTTCTTTTATTATGACAATATCCTGTATTCCTAATATCTGACTTAATGCATCATTATCTGAATAAAAAAATCAATCTCATTATCTTCAAAACTTTCTATAAATAATCCTTCTTCTTTAACTCCTACTACTAAAAGCTTTTTATCTTTAACATCTAGTTTTTTCTATTTCTTTTTAATACTTCTTCTATTTTATTTTCAGTATTTTTCCAAATAAATTACTAAACTCTATATATTCTCTTATTATCTCTATAGTTGTTCCCATAAAATATGACTTTTTTTATTACTTCTTACAGGTATCACTAATAACTTGCCTTCAATAAAACTTACACTACCTTTTTTTATTATCCTCTTTTTCAGCATTTTTCTGAACCAAAAATTTCCCTTACATATTCCTTACTTTCAATTCCATCAAAAATTCTCTTAATGCACCCTTTATACCTGAGGGATGCATATTTGGATACTCTGTAATAGGATCTCTTTTGTACCTGATTATCTATAAAATTAAAACTAACTTCTCCACTTCCCATATGTAAATTTGTAATTAAACGCATTCTAAATAATTTCCTTCCATTTTTATTCATCTCCTTTTTATTATTTTTATAATCATTAAATCCTACTTTTTTTATAATTTTCATATTTTTTATCTTTTTAAAATATCAAAGAATTTCTTTATTACTTATCAAAATACTTCCTCTTTTTATTAAATTTTTGGGATCTTTTATTTTTATAAAATTTTACTATTATCATCATTGATAAATTTAAATTTATTATTTTTCAAAAATCATCCCTTCGCTTAATTCTAATAATTTGCTCAAATCATCTTGCTCTATATACATATCACTTGTAAATAGTATCAAATTATTCTCTTTATTTTTCATCAATTTCTAATTTTTTTCTCTTTTTCCTCTACTTCTAGATAGAAAATCGAATATTTTATCGCTAACTGAACAAATCCATTTTTTATATCAGTATCTTTTTAAAAACTACATAAAGCCCAAAATAAATATTTTTCTTTAAATAAATATCTTTTGCTTCTTAAATAAACTGTTATCTTCTCCTTCTTTTTTCTGTTTATCTATTCCAAATTCTGTAACCTCTATAAATATTTCATCCTTACTTTTTCGATTACCATTTTCGAATTTTTAAAATATTCTCCGAAATTTTTGGATTATGTTTTTAATAACTTTTCTCTCCATTTCTATTAGTAAAAATTTTTTCCTTACAAAAATTTAGCTTTCTTTTTCTTCTTTATTATCTTCATAATAATAATATGGCATATTTTTCAATATAAATTTGTACTGAACTAATATTTTCTATTTTTCCAAATGTACTTTCGGATAAATCATTAGTTATTTTTCCTATATATTCTTTTTCTTTATTTTTGTTCATTATTTCTTTTACATTTTTCTACTAAAATGCCATTATCCTCAGTATTTTTTTCACAACATTCCTAGTATAGCAGTTTTGCTGTGGATACAGATTCCCTTTTTAAAAATATGGTTTTTATAATTTTTCGTTCACTCTGTTATCATCAAAACTTTTGTACTTCCAAAATAAAAAGGATTTAATGGTTTTAATTTTATAAAATACTCCACCACTCTATTTTCCTCCTCTATCTTCATAAAATTTTTATTAATTTAAAATACAGAAATCACTTTTTCTAATTTTATTTCAAACTCTTCTTTTTCTTTCTGGATTTTCTTTTCCTATATGAATCAATAGTTCTTCTAAATCTCTTATTAGTGGATTTCCTTTTGCATTACTATCAAATAGATTATCCAAAAATATCTTATCTGCTCAGGATTTTTAATAATTTCTTTAAAAATAAAATTATTCATATAAACTTTTTGAATAATCGTATTTAACAACTCTTTTTCTCAACTTTCTTACTTTCCATATAGTCTTTTTAAATAATTATTCATTTTTATCAAAAAAATATTGTCTTTATTAAATTCTATTTCTTTAACTAAATCATTTATGACAAATTCAAAGCTATATCCACTGTGTTTTTGTACTAATATAACTGCTGAATTTATTTAATTTTTGCATTATAGAATAATAAATCATGAGCTTTTTCAATAGACTCCTTAATTGGATTCTTTTTCATAACAAATAAATATTCCAAAAGATACACTTAATTCTTTGTTGTCTTCTATAACTTCTTTAAAACTTTCTTTTTAATGAATTACAAAGCTTCTTTAATAAATTCGAATATATATTTAGGATTTAAAATAGCTAAAAATATCATCACTCAGCTGCATATAAAACTAATCCCTCTGATTTTTCCATTGATTTCTTTTTGATTTTTATAAAATTTCTTAATTTTTGAGATATATTTATATATTCCTTCTGAAACCTTTTTTTATTTTTTTAATTTCTTTTTTTGCGAAAAATTTTTCCCATGTTGTCTAAATCAAGAGAAATAATCGCTCTATATTTATTTTTCATTTACTGAAAAACTATTCTCATTTAATTTGATTTTTTTCTGATAAACTATCTGCTATAACTTCGTTTATTTCTTTTTTTCGTTATATTGAATTGGAAAATTTTTAATTAGTTCAATTCCATCTAATTTTTGAAAAAAATATCTTTTATTTCCTCACTTTTTTTCAATATCTATTAAAACAGTGTTGAAATTTATATATTCTTTTAGTAAATTTATTTGTTTTTCAGTATTATCCTCATAATCTTTATTTTCATTTTTATAATTTCATTTATGTTTTCCAAATCTTCTAAAATATCATTTTTAGCTTCAAAATTTTTTTATTTTTCCAAGAATTTATTAAAAAGCTGCATCTTTAAATTCTTCGATTTCATTTACTATTTTTTTCATTTTCATCTGAATTTCCTATTTTTTAAAAATAGCTCTATCTGGATATAATTTATTTTTCTTCTTTATATTCAAAATAAGGAGTTATTATTTCATATTTTTTGAATCAGCTACTTTTTTTCAAAAATTCATACATAAATGTTGAAAAAAGCTGATGCATTTGCTATCTCATAAATTTTTTTCTACTTTCTGAAATGGTTTCTAATATTGGACCTAATGTAATCCCTATAATTTTTCATGATTTTACTCTCCTTTCATTTCTTTTTATATAGTTATCAAATGATTCATAATCAAATTCTTCTGGTTTTATAAGTAGGAGTTCCAGTATATTCGATATTTTCATTTGTTTTTTTAGTTTTTATCTACTTTTTTTCTTTGATCAGTTCTTTTTATTAATTCAAAATTAGGGATAAAGTATAGTCTATATTTATTACTTTTTTTGTTTTTAAAATTTTCATTATCCTAGTGATTCATTTCTACCTACTTTATCTATTCTTAAAAGAATTAATGCTTTACTTACAATTCTTTCTTTTTGTTTTTGCTTTAAATTCTAAATTTTTCTAATATTTCTTCGATATTGTCTTCTTTTAATTCTAGATATTCTTTATTTTTTCTGTATTAGTTTTTAAAAAAATTTATATGTTTTTAATATTTCAATTTCATCTATATCTTTATAGTTTGGATCTTCTTGTGAGATATAGAAAGAACCAAAACATTTATTTTTTTCTTTTTCCAAAAATTTGTTATTGCTAAAAAAATTCAGGTAAATTTTTCTTTTTATTATTTCTATCATTTTTAAGTTTAAAGAAAAGAAAATAACTTTTTAATTTTATATTTTTCTTTCTTACTTGATATCCATCTCCTTTAGATGTCATAAATTTTTTTATACTTCTCTTTGTTTATATTCTAAATCATCACTTGTAATGGTTATACTATAATCAAATGAGTTTCCTTTTTCTTCTTTTTCCGATGATATTTTTCTCATTTTTCTTTTTTTATTTTTCTCCATTTTACTTTCAATAATAAAATTTTAGGAATTTCCTTTTTAGCTTCTTCATATTTTTCTAACAAGAAATTTATCAAATCTAGGTTTAAATTCGGTTGGTCTCAAAAATATCCTTACCTTTTTCTCCATCTATTTCATTGACATAAGGTGTTATCTGCTCTAATTCTACCTCATAAATATATTTTTGGATTCTTCATTAAAACATTTCTCCTTTCTTTTTCTATTTATCACATATTTATTATTCAAATCTAATTATTTCTCTTTAATTTTTAAATTTTAATATCTGAAATATTTTTTTCTAATGAAGGAAATATTTACAGCTACATTTTTAGTTAGTAATTTTTTTAAGATACATTTTCTTTTTCTTATTTATTAATCATTCATTTTTGATTTTTATCACTTTTTTTCAGCTTAGATTTTCCTATTTACTCTAAGGATAACCTAAAATTAGAATAAAGTCAATAATATGATAGATATTTTTTTATTTATTTTTTTATTAATATCTTACCTATAGAAATTTTTGCTAATATTTTTTTATTTTTCAATTATAGATTAGAGGATAAGTTAAAAATCCTTGTTTATCAACTACTTTGTGCCGAACGATTTGAAAAATGTTTTCAAAAAGAGATTTTTATAGAAATGATGCTACTATGTTTGAGTTTCAATCCTTATTTTACTGGATTACCTATTCTTATAGTTGGTGGAATATGTGGTTTGGCATTTTCAGCACTGTTTCAATCCTTGTTTTAATGGATATACTACTTTTTACGTACTTTTGCGAAAATCCTTTATTTATAAGTATTACAGAATTTTTTCAGACATTAAAATTGAGATTATTTGACTGATTTTTATCATTTTTTTGACGTTTTTTTAGCATTTTCCGTAACTCCTAATGTCGATTTTTTTATTGACTTTGAGTGAATTTTTCTTTCCTTTTTTTCATTTCTTGTAGTGGTAGGAATTTTTTTCTACAAACTTATTTTTACCACATTTTTCTCTTTTTTTCAAAAATCTTTTTTTGGATATTTTTTTCAAAAAAATGAGAACCAGTAATTAAAGCTCTCATTTTCGTATATTTCCAAACTTAAATTAAATCATCCGCATTCACGTCTTCATCAAACTTAAAATCATCATCATGCAAATGAACAACTTCCAAGGCTTTTTCATAATTTGTAGATTTTTTTAGAGAAAAAAATCATGCTGAGTTGTTTCCACGTTTAATCCATTTAGCACAATTGGATTTACATTTTTTACTTCAAATTCTTCTTCAAATCCTAAATTCATAAAAGTCTTATTTGCATTGTAACGAATATACTCTTTTACATCTCCTGTAAGTCCAACATCTCCATACACTTCATCAGTATATCTGCTTTCATTTTCATACAATTCATAAAGCAACGTATTCAACTCGCTTCTTATTCCTTCTTTAGTTTCTTCATCAAACGAATTATACAATTCTTGGAATAGCAATCCAACAAATACTCCATGAATCGATTCATCTGCAATAATTTTTAATTATGTCACAGCTTGCAACCATTTCTCCTTGTCCTGCAAGCCAAAAGTGGTAAAAAGAATCCACTATAGAATAAGTAAGTTTCTAAATAAACTGAAGCTGCCAAAGCCATTTGCGATATCTCGTCTTGAAGCCTCAGGATTATTCATCTTTTTGATAATATCCATCAATTTTTTTAGCTTTGTATTGTAAATGAGGATTTTCTTGAACCCATTTTAAATGTCTCATTTATTTCTCTAGTCGATGCTACAGTTGTAAATATTGTCGAATAAGATTTTTGCATGAATCGACTCCATCATACACATATAGAAAGCACCGATCTATTTTTGCAACGAATCAATATGGTCAATAATTTTTAGGGCATCCCAGTATGACTTTTGCAATGTATCAAGCATTGTAAGCCCTCCAAGTGCATGTAAATAAGCCAATTTCATTTCAGGTTTCAACGCATTCCAGCTATCAATATCCCTCGAAGGAACATACTCCGTATCAATCCAAAAATTGTCTTATATTTTTGCTCCCAAAAAGTTTCCACATAATCATTTTTCAGGGTATTCCAGTTTACTGCTTCGTATATTTTTCTTTTCCATTTTTTTATTTTTTTCCTTTCTTGATAAGTTTGTTTTTATCAATTTACGTTCTCAATTAACCCTCATATTTTTATTAATCAATTAGTTTATCACAATTTCAATTTCTATTTGTACCAATCTTTTGGAAAAATCCATTTTATATAAAATATCATTTATATCTATAGTATCTTTTTAGTTTAAATTCAAGCAACCTTAATAATTCTCGTAACTTTTTTTGTTAAACTTTCATATTCTTCTTTTTGATAAAAACAATTTAAGTCCCTCGTATACCGTAAATAATTTTTTTGTTTCTTATTATTTGTTATTCCCATAATATTATTTATATTTACAATATTTTTTTGATGAGAAATCATACATTCTTTCATTATGTGCTGCTATGTTTCTAAATAATGAACTTGCACGTAAAAAGTTTTTATGAAAATTATTGTTTTAAATTAGGTAAATTTGTGTACTCATTTTTATACAAATTTCTAAAATGGCTTATTATTTTTATTTTGTATTCTATGCTCTAAAAATCAAATAAAATCTGCTCATTTCTCCAAATGTAAAAAAATTAATTACTATCCAAAATGGTATGTTATCTTTTTGTTGTACTATAATGCTTTTATTATACTATTGCTTTTTATTATTTCTTAAAAAAATTTAGTTTCTTTACTAAATGTGAAATAAGATGTATATTTTTCATTTCTAACTCCAACATAATAATTATTAAGTTCCAGATAACTTTCTTTATTTGCATAACATTCCGAATAATAATATGCAATTGCTGTTTTAAAAAGCTCTTTCCAATTGTGTCAAAACATCAAAAACAACATTCTCAAACTTTTATCAAAATCATACAACGCTTTCAAATGATTAAAAATGAACTCCCGATTTATAAATATCATTTCCTTTTAAATCTTTTCCCTTTTTAAAAAGGTTCTTTATAAAAATTTATGATTGAATAATAATTATACCTCATTAAACAATAAATTGTTTCTTCATCAGTTTTTTATCCGTAATTTACCTCCATTTTCTCCATTTAAAATCTCAACTTGTTCCTTAAAAAGTTTTTAAATGGCTTGTCCATTCCCTTTCCCCCTTTTTATCTCAAAAATGCAAAAAGCCCTATCAAAATTGAAAGAGCTTTTTCTACAGTCTACAACAACGCACAATTAAGTGGGTTATTCTTGTAGTACGATCACTAAAGTTATTATACTCTATATTTTTGATATTTGTCAAATGTAAAAACTTTCATTTTGCTTCGCTTTTTTTATAAAATAACATCTGCCTGTATTTAACTATTTATCCCAATCTCTTGGAAAGTCTCTCTCTGTTTCTGGATAATCCTCAAATCTCTTTTTGATAAACTTCTTTCGGATTAATTCCATTCTTTTTAAATATTCTTCAAACTTCATTTTTGTATCTTCATCAAAATATTTATAATACATCCAAAAAGTATTTTTCAGCACTCTTTTTCTATAAAACCAGCAAGCAGCTCGTAATTTGATTCAACTTGTGCTGTTTCCAAAGCAGTGTAATATTCATCTCTATCTTCATTTCGTATAACTGTAATCGGATAACCATTTTTCATAAGTTCCAAATTCAGAAGTAATCTCCCAGTCCGTCCATTACCATCAATAAATGGATGAATCTTTTCAAAATCAGCATGAAAACAAGCAACCTTCATTATCAAATCATTATTTTCATCACTACTATTGAATTTTTTAATCAACTCCGTCAACTTCTCTTCAACAAGATAGTAAGGTGTCGTTTCAAATCCAGCACCCAAAAATTTCATTATTACTTTTTCTTAAACTTCCCTCTATTCTCAATATCATCATTCAACACAAGAGCATGAAACTCTCTTATCAACCTCAGCGATAGAGATTCATTTGTTTTTATAACTTCCTTGAGAAAATTAAGAGCATATTCCTGCCCCTTCACTTCCTCATGCTCCTTCAAACTTTTCCCTTTCACAGTAACCCCATATTGAAGAATGATATCCGTTTCTTTCAAAGTAAAGAGTGCTACCTTCAATCGCATTTGAATTATAAATAAAATTTGTTTTTAAGATTACTTTTCTAATTTTGTTAAAATTCCTTTGTTTAAAAGGTCTTTCTTTTTCTAAAAAAAGTTTTTTTAAAAAAATTTCAATTTTTAGATATTTTTAAACATTTTTTTATTTCTTCCTTCTTTTTAACTATCTAATCATTTGTTTTTAATTTTTCTTTCATTACTCAATAATTTACTTAAATATTGATTTTCACTTTCAGTTTTATTTAATTTTTCCTTCAAGCCTTTCTATTTCTACCTCATATTCATCTAATAATTTTTCATAATTAGATACTTCATTTACCAATAATTCTTTTTGGTTTATAAAATATTCTGCCTGTGATAATAATTTTTCTTCATATTCTTTTTGAAGCATCTACATAACCCTGTTTTTTTCCCTTCGTATCTTCCCATTTGGTAAAGATGTGCTAAACCTGGTGTATCTTCTGTAAAAGTCTCTTTAGCAATTTTTTAATTCCTTTAACTACATTTTTCTTCTATTACAGATTTAACAATATCTGCTGTCATTTGTCCAGGTAGTATACTTCTTCTTAAAAATCTAATTATTCCCATTATTCTATCTCCTCCAAATTTAATTCATTTCCTTTTATCATATCTTTAAACCCATTTAAAACAAATTCTTCTTTTATTTTTTTGAATATATCTTGTATCATAAATCAAATGATATAATGTTACTAATAATCCTCCTATATCTAAATCTTTTATAGCTTTTTCATTTCCAGAATACATATTAGCTCCTACCCATATTACATTACTTGAAGAAGCAATTAAATTAGAGTATAAAATTATTTTTCTTTGTTCTTACATTATACAGTTCTCTTGATGAATATTTTTGTTCATCATATAATAAATTATGAAAAATTGTTATAATATTATTTATTAATTCGGATATTTTTCGCTGAAAAGCCTATTTTAATTAAATACGCATGTGCTAACATATTTAGTAAGTTTTTCAGTTTCTTTATTAGATAAAACTAAATTTGCTCCTGGAATTTGAATACCACAAGGAGTATATAAATCTGTCCCTATATGAATAATTTGTTTTATTAATGAAGCAACAAAAACTTTGGGATCGTCAATCGTTCTTTGAATAGACTGATTAAACATCTCTAAAGTAGAAGCATTTTTTACCTATACTTGGATTTTTTTATAAACTAGTATATACCACATGATTTGTTTTTTTATAACTGGTAGTATTCCTTCTTTTTTTCACACTTGTTATTGTATTTGTCATTATATTAGCTGTACCAAAAATTAATCCCAATATAGGATCATGTCCTAATGTTGCAAATCTATGATTAGCACCTTTAAAAATTTTTAAATTTTCTGTTTTTAAATCATTTGGATTGAAGTTCCATGTATGCCCTTTATTAAGATACAATTCTATTGTTTTTATCATTTAAATATCTTGTTGCATCATATGGAACTCCCAATGTTGTGATTATATGCTCTAAGGAAGAATAATATGGCTTTTTCTATACTACTATTTTTGAAGCAAATCATTATTAAGTACATTATTTTTGAAGTTTATGAAGTTTATGCTCTTTTACATTTCCAACTCCAGCTTTTTTTCTATTTTTTTGTCAACATATTTATTATTATTATTCTAGAAAGTTGTAGAGCAGTTGCAAGAAAAAGAAATGAAACATCTACTCCATTTAATCCTGTTTGTTTACTAAATTCATTTTCCAAATCATTTATTAGATATTCAGCATTATGTGCTGCTTTCGCAACTCTATGATTTTTCTTCTATAACTATATTCATATTTCTATTTATTTTTCTATATTTTCTTTTAACTTTTTTTCTTTTTCTCTTAAATCCTCAAGCGATATCTTAATATCCTACTTCCTATTCTTCATCATAAATAGACAAAAAAATTCAAAAATATTTCTAGCAAAAATTCTACAAAATAATTGTGTATTCAGTTAATCTTCTTAAAACATCTTTATTTTCTTTTTCTTCCAATAAAATAAAATTCCATTATTGAATTAAATTCTTTTCTAGATTCTGATATTTCTTGTAACTTGCCATTCTCTTCATACAATTCTTTTTGCTTCTTCAAAAAGTTTCATGCAGTCTCCCTTTTTTTCTAATAAATCATTAACATCTAAAATTTTTCTTTACATACTATATACATATTTTTATCTTCTATCATATCTATTTCTTTTAAATATTTCAGAAACTTCTTTTGAAACAGAACTAATTTTTTTCTAAATTTTTCTTTTTCTTCTTCTAGCCATTTTAACGCCCTCATCTAATCCATAAAATTTCAAAAATTGCAAGAGATAACTTATCAATTAAGATAGCATTATTTTTATTTTTCAATTTTTCCATATAAATTATTTAAAACTATGTATCTTATTTTTGGGTGGTAGGATTGAAAAAGCAGCCATTAGTTCATTGTCTTCCCCAAACAGAATATTTTTTTCAAAAATTAACAAATAAATATGAATGTATTTTTGAAAATTCTTCTTCTACTTTTTGAAATCTTCTTCTGATATTTTTCTATTTTTCTACTATGAGTTATTTCATTTAAAAAAACCTTTTATGTTTTCCAAAGAATCCATTAATAATGAATTTCCTAAACTTATCCTTCTTAATTCTCCTAAAAATATCTCTATCTCCTATTGTTACTTTAAAAATTTTCAGATTTGTCTAAAATTTTTTTCTTATCACTATTTCAATGTACTTTCTAATCAACAATGCTTTAGTTTCCAAACTACAGTTAGAATAATAAATATCGTTTATTATACCTTCTATCATATACTTATATTTTTCATTACTAAAATTACTCATAAATTATTTTTCTCCCTCCATTTTTTTATTTTTTTCAAATGTCTTTACACCGAACATGAAATACACTCCTCAATAGTCGCCTTCCGAGTCCGAGTATAATAAAGCGACTTCAACCCCAGCCTATGTGCATAAATATAGAGTCTAGCCAAATCTCTAGTGCTGTCTGTACTCTTTGTATACAAAATAGTCGAGATCCCTTGATCCACGTGTCTTTGAATTACAGAAATCAGTTTCAAGATATTTTTTTGATCCATATCGTAAGCTGACTTATAGAAGAAGTAGTTGTCGTTTGTTAAGTACGGCATTGGATAGAAAGTTGTGCTGTCTCCGTATTCTCTTACTTCGATTGTGTCAACTACTGGCATTACTGAGGCTGTAGAGTTCATTATGTAGGATGTTGACTGGTTGGGAGCGATTGCCATTCGGTAGGCGTTGTAGACTCCGTGTTTCATTACTTGCTCTTTTAAGTTTGCCCAGTCTTCTTTTGTTGGGATGTAGATTCCTTCAAATAGTGATTTTACTTTTTTTCTGTTTGAGGCATGTATTCTTTTGTTACATATTTATTGAAGTAGTTTCCGTTGGCGTATTCAGATTTTTCAAAAATCTTTGAATGTTTCTCCTCTTTCTTTTGCAATTTCCATTGATCTTTCCAATGAATAGAAATTAACCATCATAAAGAATACATTACAAAAATCAAGTGCTTCTTTGCTTTCATACATAATGAAGTTTTTTTAGCTAAGAATCCATGTAAATTCATTGCTCCAAGTCCCTACAGAATGTAATTCCTCATTTGCTTTTTTTAATTGTTGGAACAACATCAATGTTTTATTAAATCTGAAACCATTGTAAGTGAATCAATTGCAGCTTTTTGTAGCTTCCTTAATTCTTTTTATTTTTCCATAACAGTTGCAATATTTAATGAACCTAGAGTTACATGATATTCCTCTTCTTATCGTATCTTCTTCATAATAAGCATTAATGTCTGAAACTTCTGACAATTGCATTATTTCAGTACAGTTCCCAAAGAAGCATACCATTAAACATTCCCATATGTCTTTTTCTTCAGTAAAGCAATATGTATCGTAAACTCCGTCAATTTCTTCTACGGAAGTTATTTTTTTCAAAAGCGCAAAGCATCTCTATTTGGAGTATGTTCCAAATCAAATTTCAATCTAAATGTTTCAAATCCTAATTCCACAAGTTTTTGTAAGTTTCTATGTGTTATAAGCAATCTGTATAATGGATTACATTCAAATTTTTCCACATTCGTCTGTTCCGTTATTTAATGGTAATTCTCTGATTTCAGTATCTCGCATTTTATTTATTTTTCGAATGAATACCAATTTCTTGAAGTAACAACCTAATGTTAGAAAGAAATTCTAAATTTGTTGAAGCTATTTGTAATGAATTATTTCCATTATTTTTGGAAACAGTGCCATCTGCATCTGCCAATCCGCTTAACCATTTAACAATACTTGAAATTTCATAATTAAAAAGGTACAAAAAAATTTATCTTTCAGTCCCTTACAATAATTTAAAATTATTCTATCTTCATCTTCTGATTTACTATATTCTAAGTCATCAAATTTATTTAAAAGTTCTTTTTCTCCATATAAATAAATCATTTTTATTTGTAAGATTTTTTTCTATCTTTCACATCATATTCTGCAACCATCGCTGAATAAAATCCATTTGCATAAGCATTTTCAAGTATTTCACGATTTTCATTTTCATACTTTTGGCAAATCAAATTTTATAAGTCTGTCTCCAACTTTAAGTTCATGTGCTCTTTTTCAACAACTTTTTTTCATTTTCATCTTTTAATATAAAATTTGTGATATGGTGTTACATTCACAGTTTGAAAAATTGTCTGTACTAACTTTTTAATAACTTTTTGATCAGTTCCTGTTTTTAATAACTGTAGTTTTACTCCATTCTTCTCCATTCCAAACATGAACTTTTTCATTTTCATGCTGTCCAATTTCTGTATAACCGTATTCTTTTGTTAAAATTTTTTTGTATACGGAGCAACACACAAATTTGAGAATTTAGCTTTAATCCAATCTCTTTCAAAGCATGTTCTTTATTTGCATTATCTTTAAAGAACAAATAAGGATATCCACTTTCTTTTTGCGTTTGAGAAATTTTTACAGAAGTTCTCTTGCGTTTTATTTTTCTTTTTAACATTTGGATTATCAACTAATTTTTTTCGTACATTTCGTTCATATCCATTTCATCTAAGTATTGTCCATATTCTAGAAATACTGTGTGTGGATTAAATGTATAGCAAACTTCATCTTCCATTGCTAATTGCATAAATTTGTCTGGAACGATAACTCCAATTGATAGTGATTTTATTCTAATTTTTCATCTACATTTATTTTTACTATCTAAAAATTCGTTAATGTCTGAGTGAAATACGTTCAAGTAAACTGCCCCAGCTCCAGCTCTTTGTCCCAATTGATTTGCATAAGAAAAAATATCTTCTAAAATTTTCATAATTGGCAAAACTCCAGAGGCCCTACCTTCTACACCTTTTATAGATTCACCTCTTGCTCTAATTTTTGAGACAAGTTAATCGCAACTCCTCCACCAATCGAAGACAATTTCATAGATGAATCAAAATATATCCAATTCCACTCAAATTATCTCCCATTTCATCTAAAAAGCAAGAAACAAGTTCTCCTGATCTCTTTTCCCAGAATTTAAAAAGTAGGAGTAGCTGGTTGATACTCTTGATTTATTAACATCAAAAGCATATTCTTTTGCCTTCTCAAAGTTTCCCTATGCCAAATACAATGAAACAGCTGAAATTCTATCCCTCATATCTCTAAAAAATTTCTCTCCAGTATCATCCATCAACGCATAACTTTGATAAAATTTCGAAGCACTCATAAATGAAGCAAATCTAAATTTCTTATCATAAACCATTTTAAAAAGCTCTTTAATTTTCATCAGTGACTATACATTTTGATAAAAATCGATATAATAGTCATTTTTATTAAATATCTCATTTTTCTTCTAAATTATGAAAAATACAGTATTTTTATTTACATAATCCACAAAATATGAATAAACAGCTTCTTTATCCTTTTCAAGCTGAAAATCCTCCCTTGCTAACCATTATTTCATTATTTAAGTATATCCATTTTTAGCTCTGTATCAAATCCATTTTTCATCTCCTATTTATTATTTATAATTATTTTTCCAGATAATTTATATAATTTTCCACTTCCGTATTAGTTCCCGACAATTCAAATTTCATTAAAACTGGAATACCATATTTTTCCTGAATTTTATCAACCGCCACTGCAAAAATACTCCCAGTTTCTCTTTCCGCTGGAACTTACTGATTTTATCAATTTTCTATTATTTTCATTTTCTAAAATTTATCCGTCGTTTCCGGAACTTCTCAATTTTTGTTGTAAATGTCAGAAAATGCCCTTCATTTCAATTTTTCAGATTTGGATCTATTTTTTATAAAATGCCAATCTGAGACGTTGTCTTTCCATCCAAATCTTTGGACATTTCCTGTTTTTGAGATCGTAATATATATACATTGATTTCACTTACTTTTTCTATTTTTGATGAATTTCCCTGATAGAAAAATATACTCAAAACTGAATATTTTAATAAAAATTGTTTTGAGTAGTATTATTAATTAATTTAAATTGTATTATTAGCTCAAATTATATTACATCATTGAAATAATCTCATTAATTTCTTCCGGCTTGAATCCAATTGTTCTTTTTCACTTCTCATTTTCTTCAAATAAAATTACTGTTGAACACTTTTCACTCTGTATTTACAGCCAATTCCGGATTATCAAAGGGATTTATTCTTTCGTATTCTACACTTTATCTAATAAGTCTGACACCATTGCACATGGATTACAGTCATCAAATTTCACTAATTTTTCATTCTCTTTTCTCCTTTAAATTTATATATTTTTCATTTTATTATACACACACAATATGTTGTGTTTTATTTTGATTCTTTACTGTATATAGTAGTGTATCTTATTTTTGAAAATTTTTCAATAAGATTATTTTAATTTTTGATTAAAGAGTTTTTCTAAGTTGATAAATAAAAGGGATTTATTAATTATATATTTTATATATGGAAAAATGATTATTTATTATTATTTCTAAAATATAGGAAAAATGACGATTGGAGATGAAATAATAAAAATATATAAATTTATAGAAAAATAAAATTAATTTCTATATACACACAGATATGATAGAATAAAGTAATATAAATTTACTTACAGGAGTTGAGCAAATTATGGAAAATAAATATAAAAATTCATATAATTTATTACAAAATGATCTAAAAATAAAATACTAATGCTGGATGGAGCAATGGAACAATGATTCAGCGAGAAAATTTGACTGCTGATGACTTTTAGTGGAGAAAAATATGAAGGATGTAATGATTATCTTGTGTTGAAAAGACCTGATATTATTAGAATATTCATAAAAATATCTGGAGTTGGAAGTGATATTATTGAAACTAACAGCTTTGGAGCTTTAGAAATTGTATTAAGGACTATGACTTGGAAGACAAAAGTGGAAATGAATAAAAGGGCTGCAGAACTTGTAAATGAAACTATTGCTAGAATATAGAAGTGAACATCCTGAAAGTTCTGAAATCTTGATGTTGCAGGAGCTCTAGAGGCTATCTAATGTCAATCAGTGTTACTGGCGGAGTTACCTTTGAAGAACTTATTCACAATTATTATACCGCTGTTTCAGGACTTCTGGCTGGTGGGAGTTGACTTGATTCTAGTTTGACGATCCAGATGCAAAGGAACTTGAAAGCAGCTTATTGGGACTTAAAAGGCTATGAAGAAAAATTATACTGTTCCGTTAATGCTGCTCATTTACGATTGAAAGTACAGGAACTACGCTTGCAGGGCAAACTGCGGATGCCTTTTTATTATGCTGTAAACCACATGAATCATTTTCTGTTGGACTAAATTGTGCACTGGACCTGAATTTATGACTCAGTTTTTAAAAACATTGAATAATATTTCAAATACTTATATTTCAGTTTATCCAAATGCAGGATTGCCTAATGAAGACGAGGAATAGAGGAAACTCAGACACATTGTCAGCTAAAAATTGAGCCGTTTTTCCAAAAATCATTATTTAAATATTGTTGGTGGATGCTGCGGAACTACGCCCTGAACACATTCAAAGAATTAAGGAAAAAGTATAAATTATGAGCCAAGAGTTATTGATAGAAAATAAGGATTTTAACGATGTTTCTGGATTAATAGCGTTGGAAACACCAAAAAGATCGTCCAGTTTACGTGGGAGAACGTACAAATGTAATTGGTTCACGTATTTTTCAAAAATTTAGTGCTGATGAAAAAATTTGATGAGGGCGACTCAGTTGCTAGGCTTCAAATTAAAGGGCGAGCAGATGTAATTGATATTTGTCTTGCAGATCCTGATAGAGATGAGATTGCCGATATGAAGTCATTTCTGGATAAAGTGGCAAAGTTTGCAAAAATTCGCTTATGATTGACTCAACTGGATATAAATGTCGCTATAGGAAGGGCTTACTTACTTGCAAGGAAAAGGGATTATAAATTGATTAACCTCGAGGATGGAGAAAAGAGAATTTGCTGACATGGCAAGAGTTATTAAGGATCTTTGGGGCTTCCTGTCGTTGCTGGACTAATTGATGAGGAAGGTATGGCTGTTTCTGTTGGGGAAAAATTGAAAGTTGCCAGTAGAAGCTGTGAACTGCTTACAAAAATATGGGATTGACGAAAGGGATATAATTTTGACACATTAGTCTTCCCAGTTGCAACAGGAGATCAGAAAGCACATTGGCTCTGCTACAGCAACAATTGAGGCAATATGGGCAAAATTAAAAGCAGAAATGCCAGAATGTAAAAGACACCTGAGTGAGCAACGTTTTCATTTTGGACTGCCGATTGCTGGAAGGGAAGTTTTTAAACACTTATTATATGCAAAAGGCTTATGAGGGCTGGGTACTGGATTAGTGCGATTATAAATACAGAAAAGTTATTCTGATGAATGAAATTTCAGATGAAGAAAAAGAACTGTCAGAAAGACATTTTATTTCATACAAATGATGAAAATGTATCAAAATTTGCAAATTTCTATCGTGAGGCTGTAAAAAGTTGCTGATACAAAGCTAACTAATCTACTGAAGAAAAAGTTGCAAACTTGGTTGTAGAAGAGTAAAAGGACTTGATCTAATTTTATGGATGAATTATTGAAAAATATTGCCAATTGAGAATTATAAACGGGTGACTTTGCTGGAATGGATGAAGTTGGAAGAGTATTTAACAACAAATGTGACTTAATCGTTGCGAAGTTCTGCTAAAAGTGCTGAAGTTATGAAAGGCTTTGTCTCACATCTGAGACAATTTATGAAAAAGATGAGTCATCTGTACAAAGGAAAAAGTAGTTATGTGACTGTAAAGGGGATGTCCACGACATTGGAAAAATCTGGTTGGAATAATTATTGGAAATAGCGGTTGTAAGTAATTGACCTTGAATCAGTGCTCCCTGCAGAAAATCCGTGAAAACAATTATCGAACATATAGCTGATTTTCTCAGGCTTTCTGGACTTCGTAAAATCTACGCAGAAATGGTAAATACTATGGAAGTTCTATCGAGCTGGAATTGATATTCCGATATTTGTAGAGGGGCTGACTTGCAGAAAAATTTACGGTAAACAAAAATTGAGCCTGCCTATAAAAAATAATGTTGCATTTACTCAAGAGATGCAATGACTGCACTTTCTGAATTTAAATAAAATGATTGATGAGATTTGAAGAATTTAAAGACACTTGCAAAAACGTAGAAATTAAGCAATTAAAGATGCAGAAAAACTTGAGACAGCTGAAGGTTAAACCGACGGTAAGTGATATTAAAAGTGCTGATGGAACATTCGACTTTTCAAAAGTTGAACTACCGAAATATAACTTTGAGTTTACAAGCCGCAAACTTTAGATAAAATGCAGAATTTTAACAAATATAAAGGGCAAAGGATGTATTTCCATTTTGTAAACTTGCAAAATGCTTATCGGAAAACATCTTTGGAGATGAGAAATGGATTGTAAATAATTTGGTTGAAAACAAGATCCTAGAACAATACTATACAATGAAATTTTTAGAGCTATTGTCAAAATAGCGATGAATACTTTGATATAAAAGGCTATTTATAAATTTTTCCCTGCACGTAGAAAAGCTGGAAAAGAGATGACTTTAAAATTGAAATTCTATCAGATGATTTGTCAACAGTTTGAAACTTTTGATTTTCCAAGACAGATGGACAATATTTGATCGCTAAATGATTATGTAAGTCAGAAGGAATCGGCTTCATCGGATTTTTGTCACAACTGCTGGAGAAAAATCAGACTTTCGTTTCAATGAATCTAAAGGAAAAGGCAGATTTTACAGAGGGCATGTAAATTCTATTGGACTGGGCTTGCCGAGCTTAGCATCTGAATATATTCACAAAATGATGCGTCAAGATGTTTGGAATCATTGACAAAATATCTCTCTAAACGAGTTTTAAATGCCCCAATATCAAAGGAAACCGTTATTCCTTTCAGCTATCCAGCCTGCCCAGACTTAAGCGACCAAAGAGAAACTGTTTAATTTATTTGAAACCAGAAGATATGGAATTACATTGACGGAAGAATTTATGATGTACCCAAGCGACATAATGCACTGGTGTATTCTCCAAACCGTTCTGTAAATGATTTTAATATATAAAATTTTGTAAGTGAAGTGTATTACTTTTAAAGTTGTAATGCACTTTTCTTATAGGAAATAGATCCCAATAGATCAATAGATTGTATAACCTCTACTTAACAAAAGGGATCTTGAACTCCTTGTATAAAAGAAAATAAATTAAAAAATTAAGATGATAAACGTAATCTATCCTAATAAAATTCATCGTATAAATAATTATCTTTTATTATTTTTCTTTTGCAGTCTTACTGTCTGCTTCTTTTGCTTTTCTGGATCTTTCTTATCCACAAAAAACAATCTTTTTCACATCATCATACGTTTTGCAAAATAAATTTCATCTGGTCGCAATTTCCTTTGGAATCCTCGTAGCACCTCGACTTATCAAAAGGCTGCACAACATCTCTTATTCCGACTCTATGAGCTCCGATTACGCTTTCCTTAGATTCCGACAACTGCAGAACTTCTCAGTGATTTGTAATTTCTCCAGTCATTGCTACATCTTGTCTAACTTCCTATGGTCAATACTGAAATTATTGCTGTTAGTAATATTATCTCCTGCTGATGGTCCATCTTTTCGGGCACTGCTCCTTCAGGAAAAATGTGATGTATTTGTTGTTCATTGAACTTTTTCTTTTATTCCAAGTTCATTTTATGTGCCGTACATGTAAGAGTACGCCTACTCCAGCTGATTCCTTCATTACATCTCCCAGCTTCCCGATGTAAGCAGAGCACTTTCCCTTCATTTTACCGCCTGCACTTCCAGGTTGTTCCTCCAACCGCTGTCCATGCAAGTCCATTACAACACCAATTTTTACCTTCTTTTCTTTAAGTTTTATCAATTCTGAATTTGGCATTTCCCAAATATTTTTGACTTTTAGCTCGAAACAGAGATTTTTCTTACTGTCAGATTTTGATAAAAGCATTTCCTTTGCTATCTTTCTAAATAATTTACAATTTCTCTTCATCATTTCTAACTCAGCTTCTCTTGTATACTCGTTTATAATTTCTTAGCTGCTTTACTCAGAAAAGTGAAAATTTGTAAATTCTTTATCCATTTTTCTTCCTGTGTTTGAGGAATTAAATATTTTTGCAAATATTTAATTTTTCAAATTCTGTGCATGACTCGAGTGAAATAATTTCCATCTCTGTCACGAAGTGGTCCCAAATTACACCCAAATCAGTTTGCTGTACAAATAAAGAACACATTTGACAAATCAGAGTATGATCAATGTAGTGATCTTCAAATGAATTATTTTGTACAGGATCTAAAACTTCAACATGCGAAGTAGGATCTCTAAAAGTCGAAGCCATCTTGTCAATTTCATCAAACAGCATTAGCAGGATTATTTACCAACTCTAACAATGTTATAATTCTTTCAGGGCATTGCTCCTGCATGAGTTCTTCTGTGTCACGAATTCCTGCCTCTACTCTTACCAAGCGAGATTCTACAAATTTTTCTGTTCATGTACGGGCTACTGAGAATGTGCAAGTAGTGTTTACCTGCACACCTGAGGCCCTAGAGACAGATAATCGAACCTTTTAATGCTATTGTTTAATTTTTGTACGAAAAGATTCAAAATTCTTTTCTTCTACTCCAATCCATAGATGGTCGCTTTCTAGAATTTTTCAGCTTTCTTTATATCAATTTATCAGTTAGTGAAAACTTCCTCAAGTAATTTCAAGCACAGTTTCAATATATTCTAATTACTAGAAGATTCTGCAGAAAAATCAGGCACCTTCTTCATTCTTGAAAGCTCTTTTACCAATTCTATCCTTTCAAATCCTGAGGAATTTTAGCATCCCTACCTTTGATCAAGTTCCTCCAATTCCTCAGTCAGGAATCCGTTCCTTCTCCCATTTCTTCACGCATTGCTTAATTTTTCACGTAAATAATAGTTTTTCTGAAACTTCTGTCATCATGTTCCTTCACACGATTTTCAATTTCTCTTTGCTTCAGATCTTCCATTCTCTTCTCAAGTATGCTTAAAAGCTTTACCTCGCCTCTCTTCACATCAACGTCCAACAGCTCTCGCTTCAGCATCTGTCGCACCATAAGATGGTGCAGATCGATGCAAAACTTTATCGACACGCTGCTAATTTCTCGATTGTTAAATGTTATCAGGCAACAGCTTTCTATTAGTTTTCTTTGGCATATTTTGATTCATCAATAACTTTACGCTTCCAAAGCTCTCAGCTTTCGACTTTCTACCAATCGCTTTTGAAAAGACTTTCGGTATTCAGCATAATCAACGCCATTTCTATCTTTTGAAAACTGATCTAATCAGACTCATGCTTTAGCTTCCAACAAGCACTTTTATACTTCCCATTTGCATTTTTACTGTTTGTATA